>Ga0315276_10002171_pt1 | contig 17873 bp, 15 predicted proteins | sample YL17G05_0_MG_FD_204542 | JGI IMG/M metagenome (GOLD analysis project Ga0315276, IMG submission 204542) | Sediment microbial communities from Yellowstone Lake, YNP, Wyoming, USA - YL17G05_0 | ecosystem: Environmental > Aquatic > Freshwater > Lake > Sediment | place: USA: Wyoming | collected... | reverse complement strand
TAGCTGCCGAATTTATTACCCGAGGACACAGAGAAAAGATTGTGCTTATTTTGTTTTTTAACTATGAAATTATTCTCCGTGTTCTCTGTGGTTTAAAAAAATCGCTCAATTTAGGTGATAGTAACCGAACGGGATGGATTATATCATCTCTAAAATAAAAAGCAAAAAAAATGACTTCCAAGGGGGCGATACGATCGTTAACGATTCCTCACTGCGGGCGTTCTTTTTACTTGAACATGGGCTGCTCCTGTGATACAAAAATAGGTGAACCACCGAAATCACAGAGGTTTCGATCTTTCAAGAAATTTTTCTGTGATCAATGTGGTTATCTTTTTATCAGAGGACCCGATGGACTACAAAGCAACGCTGAACCTGCCCAAGACATCATTCCCCATGAAGGCTAACTTGCCGCAGCGCGAGCCCGAGATTTTAAAAAAATGGGAGGAAACAGGGATCTACCAGAAGCTGAGGAAGATCGCCCAGGACCGGCCTAAATATATTCTCCATGACGGCCCGCCCTATGCCAATGGGCATATTCATATCGGCACCGCCCTGAATAAAATCCTCAAAGACATCATCATTAAATCCCGGAACATGGCCGGGTTCAACGGAGAATACGTGCCCGGATGGGACTGCCACGGGCTCCCGATCGAACATCAAGTCGACAAAGAGTTGGGAAGTAAGAAGGCTGGCTATTCCATCAGTGAGAAGAGAAAGCTCTGCCGGGCGTTTGCTTCCAAATATGTGGACATCCAGCGCCAGGAATTCAAGCGTCTGGGAGTGATGGGGGAATGGGATAACCCGTACCTGACGATGAGCTATGACTATGAAGCCACCATCGCTCGGGAGTTCGGCCGGTTTGTCGGCAAAGGGTCTGTTTACCGGGGGAAAAAACCGGTTTACTGGTGCGCCTCCTGCGAGACGGCCCTGGCCGAAGCGGAAGTGGAGTACGAGGACCATACTTCTCCCTCCGTTACCGTAAAGTTCAACGCCCTCTCGGATTTCGGCGAACGGTTTCCAGCATTGCAAGGGAAAAAGGCGTACGTCCTCATCTGGACCACCACGCCCTGGACCATCCCGGCCAACCTGGCCATTGCTTTCCATCCCGATTATCTTTACGTGGCTGCCGAAGTGAACGGGGAGGTTTGGATCCTGGCTGAAGCCCTTCTCGAACAGGTCATGGCCAAAGCGGGAAAAGCAAAGTACAAAATTCTTGCCAAGTTTCCCGGCAAGGAGGTCGAGGGACTCAAGGTCCGCCATCCCTTCATCGACCGCGAATCTGTGCTCATCCTGGCCAGATACATCACCCTGGACACGGGCACCGGATGTGTGCACACCGCACCCGGTCACGGCCAGGAAGACTATGAGTCGGGCGTCGAGTATAACATCCCGATTTATTCCCCGGTGGATGACCAGGGCCGTTTCACTTCCGACGTTCCTTTTTTTGCCGGGCAATTCGTCTTCGATGCCAATAAATCCGTAAACCAGAAACTCGCCGAGGTGGGGGCCCTCATCCACTCCGAACCGTACGTTCACCAGTATCCCCACTGCTGGCGCTGCAAGAACCCCATCATCTTCCGGGCCACCGAGCAATGGTTCATCTCCATGGAGAAGAGCAATCTGCGGCAGAAAGCCCTGGAGGCCATCGACCGGGTGGCCTGGATTCCCCCGTGGGGCCGGGACCGCATCCATGGGATGATTCAAAACCGGCCGGACTGGTGCATCTCCCGTCAGCGCGCCTGGGGCGTTCCCATCGTGGCGTTCACCTGTCAATCCTGCAAGGAAATCCTGGTCGAAGAACGGCTTGTCGAACATGTGTCCCGGCTCTTTGAAAAAGGGGGCGCTGACGTCTGGTTCGACCTCCCGGCCCGAGAGCTGCTGCCCCCCGGAACCCGATGTCCCCAATGCCGGGGTGAGGAATTCACGAAAGAAACGGACATCCTAGACGTTTGGTTTGACTCCGGGGTAAGCTATGCCGCCGTTTGCGAAAAGCGACCCAACCTGAAGTCCCCGGCCGATATGTACCTTGAGGGAAGCGATCAGCATCGGGGCTGGTTCCATAGCTCCCTCCTGGCCTCGGTGGGGACCCGGGGTCACGCTCCTTATCTTTCCGTCCTTACCCACGGGTTTGTGGTCGACGGCGAAGGAAAGAAAATGTCCAAGTCCTTCGGGAACGTGATCGCCCCCGATGAAGTGATCGACCGGTACGGGGCAGAAATCCTCCGCCTCTGGGTGGCGGCAGAGGACTACCGCGACGACATCCGCATCTCCCAGGAGATCCTCACCCGGCTCTCCGAGGCCTACCGCCGCATCCGCAATACCTGCCGGTTCCTCCTGGGAAACCTCTATGACTTCGACCCCCAAAAAGACCGGATTCCCGACGCGCAGCTTTTGGAGATCGACCGCTGGATTCTGTTGCGCCTGCAGAAATTGATCTCCCGGCTGAGAGAGGCCTCCGTCAATTTTGAGTTCCATGTCGTTTTTCATTCCCTGCACAACTTCTGCACGGTTGACCTGGGCGCCCTGTATCTGGACATCTTGAAGGACCGACTCTACACCTCCGCCCCATCCTCCCCCCAGCGGCGCGCGGCCCAGACCGCCCTTTTCAAGATCCTGGACGCCCTCGTCCGCCTCATGGCCACGATTCTTTCCTACACTGCCGAAGAAGTCTGGGAGTATATTCCCGGAGCAAAGAGGCAGGCCGAGAGCGTGCATCTAACTCTCTTCCCGGAGGTTGAATCCCGGTACCTCGACAAAGAACTGGAAGAACGCTGGGAGCTTCTTTTGCAGGTGCGCGGCGAAGTCTCCAAGGCCCTGGAGATTTCCAGACAGAATAAGCTCATCGGAAACTCTCTGGAGGCTGGCGTAACTCTCCATGCGCCGGAAAAGCTCCTCTCCTTCTTGCGGAAGAATGAACGGCAGCTCCAGGACCTTTTCATCGTCTCCCAGGTTGAACTGGCCTCTTCATCTCCGGTCGGGGCTTACCCTAGCCCTGAACTGGAAGGCTTGAGTATCCTGATTAGCCGGGCGCAGGGCATAAAATGCCAACGCTGCTGGGTGTATGACCCGCGTGTGGGGCAAAATACTGTTCATCCTTCGATTTGCCCCCGCTGTCAAGGCGCCCTTTCCACCCTCAGCGGAGAGGGAAAACCGTGAATCCCAAATACCGTCTGGCCCTCATCGTCGGGAGCACGGTCTTGGTCCTGGATCAAATCACCAAGGCCCTGGTCGAAAACCGGATGCACCTTTACCAAGCGATCGAGATTGTGCCCAACTTCGTTCATCTCACCTACCTGAAAAATACGGGGGCGGCTTTTGGCATTTTGGCGGGAACCCGCTCTACTCTGCGGATCGCGTTTTTCATTCTGGTCTCCGGTGTGGCCATTGGGTGCGTTTTGTACCTGTTGAAGAACCTTCGCCCGGAGCGGACGTCCCTGGTTGCCAGCTTCTCCCTGATCCTCGGCGGCGCCATCGGGAATCTGATCGACCGCCTGCGCATGGGCGAGGTCATTGACTTTGTCGATCTCCACTGGCATCATTTTCATTGGCCGGCTTTCAATGTGGCCGATTCATCGATCACGATCGGGGTCATCCTGCTTTTCATTCAGATGATTCGAAAAAAATCCCTAGATTTTTAGAGCAAATCTTATGCATCCCATCCTGGTTCGATTCGCGGATTTTACGGTGCACACCTATGGCGTTTTATTGGCGCTGGGGTTCCTGCTGGCTGTGTTCCTGGCCCGCGAGGAAGGCCGTCGCGCGGGAATCGACCCCGATGTAATGCTCGACCTGTCGTTTTACCTCCTGCTCGGAGCGATTCTGGGCTCTCGCCTTTTTTATGTCCTGACCAATTGGCCGGAGTTTGCGGAAAACCCCATCGATGTGCTCAAATTCTGGCGGGGGGGGCTGGTCTTTTACGGCGGTTTGATTTTTGCTTTTCTCATCGGTATCTGGTATGTCCGTAAGTACCGGCTGAACTTCCAGAAGCTGGCGGACGTGGCCGCTCCCTCCATCGCCCTCGGCCAGGCCCTGGGAAGGCTGGGATGTTTCTCTGCGGGCTGTTGCTACGGCAAACCCACGACCGCCTTTTGGGCCGTCATCTTTCGCGATCCCGACTCTTTGGCACCGCTGGGGGTTCCCCTCCATCCGGCGCAGCTTTATGAATCTGTCGCCACCTTCGGAATCTTTCTGGCTTTGATCTCCATGCGCAGGTGGGAACGATTGCAGGGTCGCCTTCTCTGGTATTACTTGCTTTTCTATTCGACGGCCCGCTTCATCATCGAATTTTATCGGGGAGATCCCCGCGGATGGGCCATCCCCGGGCTACTCTCTACCGCCCAGGCCACCGGAATCCCCGTGGCCCTTGGGGCCCTTTTCCTGATTCTGCGCCAAAAGCCGGCCCCCATCCCGGCCCCGAAGCGTTGAATGAGTTGCCCCAAACCCATTCCCGTCAGGTCATGAACCAGATTCTTGACCTCCTTCGGCTTTACCCCAGAGAACCAGAATCCTTGATTCCCCTTCTGCAAAAAATCCAGGAAACGCTCGGTTACCTTCCCCCGGAAGCCATGGAAAAAGTGGCCGTTCATCTGTCCATTCCCGAGGGCGAGGTTTACGGTGTGGCCACTTTCTATAATCAATTTCGATTTCATCCCCCCGGGAAACATCCGGTCAAGGTCTGCGAGGGCACGGCCTGCCATGTCAAGGGGGCCGGTGTGATCCTGGAAAGCTGGGAAAGGCGCCTGAACATCAAGGTCGGCCAGACCACGTCCGACCGGGAGTTCAGCCTGGACCGGGTAGCCTGCGTGGGGTGCTGCGCCCTGGCTCCTGTAACCGTGGTAGGAGAGAAGGTCCATGGTTATATGGCGCCCACCAAAGTGGATGGCCTTTTGCTCGCCTTCCAGTTGGAAAAGGAGGGAAAAAAGCCCCTTGAGCCCTGAGCCAAAGTCCCCGGTGGAACAATCCTTTGACCGCCTGCGCTCTTTCGCCTTAAAGAAATGGCTATCGCTGAACCAAGGGGGGGAGCCGACAATCCGGGTGGGAACGGCCACCTGCGGTCGGGCCAGCGGCGGCCTGGAAATTTTCCAGACCTTCCGGGAAGAAATTCAGCGAAAAGGCCTAAAAGCCCAACTCATCCAGGTGGGTTGCCTGGGGCATTGCTACGCCGAGCCCCTGGTGATCATCTCCCGGCCGGGGTTCCCCCCCATTGTCTATAGCCGCGTTAACCCGGTCATTGCTTCCCTTCTGGTCCGGTCCTTTTTGCAGGAAGGAGATCCCTGCATCGAACTGATGCTGGGAGCCCTGGAGGAGAATGATTCTCTCCCGACGGTCCTCGAGCTTCCCCGATTTCGGCTGGAGAAACGGCTTCTCCTGAGGCGTTGCGGCCTGATCGACCCGGAAGATATTGATCCATATATCGCCAACGGCGGCTACGAAGCTCTCTGCCGGGCTCTGCAGAAAGAGCCGGCCGAGGTCATTTCCATAATTGGCCGTTCCGGATTGCGCGGGAGGGGCGGAGCCGGTTTCCCCGCGGGGAGAAAATGGGAAATCTGCGCCCGGGCCGAAGGTCGGCCGAAATACGTCATCGCCAACGCCGATGAAGGTGACCCGGGAGCTTTCATGGACCGGAGTCTTCTGGAAAGCGACCCCCACCAGACTCTTGAGGGTCTGATCATCGCGGGGTATGCCATCGGCGCATCTTCCGGGATCATCTATGTGCGTTCCGAATACCCGCTGGCTGCGGAGCGCGTGCAAAAAGCCATCTCCCAGGCCGAGAAGACCGGCCTTCTGGGGGAAAAAATTCTGGGAAGCAGCTTCACCTTCCGGGCATCCCTCTTCCGCGCCTCCGGAGCCTTCGTCTGTGGAGAAGAGACTGCTTTAATCCAGTCCGTCGAGGGAAAGCGGGGTATGCCCCGATCCCGCCCCCCTTATCCGGCAGTCCAGGGTTTGAAGGGAAAGCCTACGCTGATCAATAACGTGAAGACCCTCTCGGCGGTCCCGCACATTATTTTGAACGGAGCCGAAAGTTTCACCTCGGTGGGTACGGAAGGGAGCAAAGGTACGATGGTCTTTGCTCTCGTGGGAAAGGTGAACAATGCCGGCCTGATCGAAGTCCCCATGGGGATGACGATCGGTCAGCTCATCTTTGACCTGAGCGGCGGGATTCCCAAGGGGAAGCGTTTCAAGGCGGTACAGATCGGGGGCCCCTCCGGGGGCTGCCTTCCTGAAAAATGTTTGAATCTGCCCATCGATTTCGAGTCCCTCAAAGAAGCCGGAGCCATGATGGGGTCGGGGGGGATGGTCGTCCTGGATGAGGACGACTGTATGGTGGAGGTGGCGCGATACTTCCTCGATTTCACGCAGAAGGAATCGTGCGGTAAGTGCACCTTCTGCCGGTTGGGGACCCGGCAGATGCTCGTGCTCCTGGAAGAGATCACGCAGGGGAAAGGAAGGATTGAAGACTTGACTCTTTTGCAGGAGCTGGCCGAAGACATCCAGGCCGCTGCCCTTTGCAACCTGGGCAAGACTGCGCCCAACCCGGTTCTGACCACCCTGCGTTATTTCCGGGAGGAGTACCAGGCCCACATCTTGCAGAAAAAATGCCCGGCAGGAATGTGTCGGCCTTTAACTGCTTTCTACATCATCCCGGAGAAGTGCGAGCGCTCTTGTGACGCCTGCGTGGGAAGCTGCCCGGTGGAAGCGATCAAGACTGGCCGGGGAATGAAAAAAATCGTCGACCCGGAGAAGTGCGTAAAGTGCGGCTCCTGCCTGGTAGCCTGCCCTCCCCAATATAAGGCAGTGATCAAGATCTCCCCGGTGAGCGAGGTACCGGCGAGCGGCTGAAAAAATGCTCATTCACCGCCGAGAACGCAGAGTGCGCTGAGATGGAAACTATATTGAAAAAACGGCACAAACATCGGGAATAGACTTGCCCTCTCTTCCCTTTGAGACTGTGTCGTAATGAAAAGAAAGAGCCGTCATTCCCGCGAAAGCGGGAATCCAGTCGCGATTTTATTCAAGACTTAAGCCCCCTGGATGCCCGCCTTCGCGGGCATGACGAATTCTGACACAGTCTCTTTGGAAAAGGAAGGTCGGGGGAGATTTTTCAAACAGCTGGGGTGATAAAAACTTCCAAATATTTTTTACATCCTTCGCTTTGAAACTGAGGCAACGGGTATTCATTCATTTCCATGAATAATTTTTCTCTGCGTTCTCAGCGAGCTCTGCGGTGAAGGTGACGATCACCATCGACGGCAAATCCATCACAGCCGAGAAGGGCGCCCGGCTCCTTTGGGTGGCCCTGGACAACGGCCTTTACATTCCAAACCTCTGCATGCTGAGGGACATGGAAAGGCCCGCTGCGGCCTGCCGCCTTTGCCTCGTTGAAGTCGATGAAAAACCAGAACCAGTCACGGCCTGCACGGAGGGGGCCTATGAAGGAATGAGGGTTCGGACGGCAACTCCGATGGTGCAGCGCCTGCGTCGCATGGCCGCCGAACTTCTCATCGCTTCCCACCCGATGAATTGCCCGGCTTGCGGTAAGAACCGGAGTTGTCAGTTGCAGAGCCTGGCGGGGAGTTTGAAACTAAAGCTCAAGCCCGACCGCCTCCGCCCTTTGGTTCATGACTTCCCCATAGACCAAAGCCACCCTGCCCTTCTCTTCGATCCAAACAAATGCCTGCTTTGTGGCCGTTGCGTCTGGGTTTGCAAGGACCGGACCGGGCTGGGAATTCTGCAGTTCACCCACCGGGGTTTTGAAACCCGCGTTTCCACTTTCATGAATAAACCCCTGGCCGAGACCCGCTGTACGGGTTGCTTGGAATGTGCGAGAGTTTGCCCGGTGGGGGCTCTTCTGGTAAAAGAATAGAAACTATTTCACCGCAGAGACCGCCGAGGACGCAGAAAGAAAATAAAATTACATTTTCCATGTTTTTTTATTTCATTCATTCCTCAGCGCTCTCTGCGGCCTCTGCGGTGAATGATTTTCATAAGGATCAGCCTTTCCCCGGCCCGCGCACGTCCGCCAGCGTCCTTTTCCAGATGTTCTGAAGGATGGTCACGTCGTGGCCAAACTCAATGAGCTGGCAGCCCATCTCAATAAACTTTTTGGCATTTTCCGCCCAGGGGTAGCCGACTCCGAAGCAGACCGCCTTCCCGTGTTTTCGGGCAGACTCTATGATTTTCTTCAACGCGTCGATAACCTTGGGATGGGAAGTTTGCCCCGGCACCCCGATGGAAAAGGAAAAATCTGCCGGGCCGAACTGCACCGCGTCCAAACCTTCCACGGACATGATGGCATCCAGGTTTTCCAGCGCCCGGTAGTCCTCGATCATGACCAAGACCATGGTCTCTTCATCGCTCCACCTGACCCATTCCGGGCCGGCATCGGCGCCCCACTTCCCGGACCAGCACAACCCTCCATATCCGCGATGCCCTTTGGGGGGAAATTTGGCGGCCTGTACGACCTCTTCGACCTCCCTCGCCGTATTGACATGCGGGATGATAATCCCCCCGGCTCCCACCTCTAAAGCCTTGCGGACCAGGTATGGATTATCCCGGTCGATCCGCAGAAGCGGTACGATTCCCCCCACGTAGGCAGCCCGCATGAGGTGCTCCGCGCTCTCGTCCTGGCGCCAGGCATGCTCGTTGTCAATGCGGCAGAAATCCAGCCCGCAATGCCCGGCGAGTTCCACGAGCGCCGGGCTGAAGGTGTAGATGCAGGTTCCCAGGGCAACTTCTCCCCTAGCGAGGATCTCCTTCAGCTTGTTTTTTCTCCAGGTCATTTCATACCCTTTCAATTTTAAAGAAGACGGGCCGCGCCCCATCGCTGCAGCAGGAATAAATCAAGCCTTCCTTTTTGATCCAGGGGTAGTTTCCACCAAATCGCAGGCCGGTGACCGCAGGGTAGATGTCATGCCAGGCCCAGGTGCAAAACCCTGCGGGCATCCCCCCGGACTCATCCACCCGGAATTCCTGCCCCACCTCCAGGCGGTCGCAGAGGGGGGTCATCTCTTCGGAGACATCCGGCAGGGGTTTGCCGTAAACCTCCTCCGCACTCATTTTCTTCAGCACCGTGATCTTCAAAGGATGTCGTTTGGCCATTTCTTTCTCCTTTCTATTGGATTTGCCACAATCTCACCCTTTTGTTGCAGAACCATTCTAAGAAATATTCTTTTTAATACCCCATGCCCCGATGGGGCACCCTCGAACGATGAAAATCACCCCTGCCCCCCTTTCGGAAAGGGGGGTTGGGGGGATTTGAAAGCTATTTTCTGGCTAAGGTCAAAAGAGATCTTCCTACTCCGAATCAACCGGACTTCCAATGCACCTTCTTTTGCCGGAGATAAGCTTCTAAGATTCCTTCGATGAACTCTGAGAAGGATATGCCCTGATCCATAGCGATTCGGCCAAGGGCCAGCATCATCTTTCCCGGAATCTCCAGAGGCACCGTTCGGTAATTGAGCCGATCGCGCTTCTCATACCAGCGCTCGACGGCCTGCATCTGAGCCGCTTTTTCAGCCGGCGTGAGCTCCTTCTGAACGTACCATCCGGAAATGTCTTTTTTAATCGTCTTGCGTTCCATGCGGTTCTCTCCTATCTTCCGCCGGTCTCGGAAGTGGCTTTTCCCATGCGTCCATAATAGAAATTGCAGGGAGGATAACCCTGATATAGCGCAGCCGCCGGGTTGTGTCCGAGGCGTCGGTCTTTCACGATCAGGGTTGTAACCGGGGCCTTAGACGCCCGGGTGAAGGAGATGTCATGACCCAGGCAGAGCCCCACGATGACATTCAGGTCGGTCTTCTCTTCATTCATAATCAGCGCCTGGGCGATGTTGTTGCAGATGGTCTCAAAAGTAAAACACCGAACTTTCTCGTCTTCCGAGATGCCAATCTCCCCCTTCTCGATCGCCCCCACTTTACAATTGACCTGCACCGTTTCGAAGCCGCGGGAGCGAAAGATATGGCTCAGCGTTTTGGCCTCGCCGATGCACCCGATACAATGGGCAAAACCGATCTTCCGGTATCTCATCATTTTGCAGAACATAACCAGCTCTTCCACCCGGGTCAATTTCATATTGATTTCCGTCCCCCCGGGCGGCGTCTGCGAAGACATTCCTTCCAACCTCGCTCCCGCCAGCTGCATCCTCCGATGGAAGGGGTCCTTCAAATAAAAATCTCTGGCCTTCTTTATAAGATCCGGATAATTCTTGGTTGGACAGTTCGCCGGCCCCTTCAAGATGTCCTCCGGTCCCTTCGGCCAGCAGGCCATCACCGTGCAGGAATCACAACTGGGAGGCCTGCGCTTCGCCGGAACCTTCATGGCCGGGATGTGCTTCGAATATTTGATCTTGGCACCTTTTTTAATCATGGCTTCCTCTTTTCTTTTGATTGGGTCGCAGCGAATAATGTCTACGAGTGTCGTCTCTCAGAAACAATTCGCATAAATATTCCTTTGGCTCACTTATAATGTCTTTGCACCATGGTGGCCACCGTGACGTGGCTCGGAGGCCAGGGCGATGAGCGCCGGCAGCCTCGGCTGGGCGGAAGGAATCAAAAGGATACAAGTTTTTTTCCGCCGAAGGAGGCGGGGTGTTTTTTCCCGCCCCATCTACGGAGATCGCACCGCCTCAGGATGCCAAGCTCAGCGTCCTGGTCCCCGAGCCCTCCGACCAGCTACAAGTTATTAACACCCCCACCCTCACCCTCCCCCCTCAAGGGGGAGGGGATTTCTTTCTTATTCCAATATGTTTGCCCTCTCCCCTGGTGGGAGAGGGTAGGGTGAGGGGGGAGGATGAAAAAGGAAATTCCTATACAATCTAGTTAACACTCTGCCCGACTATTTTTGAAAAAATCCATAAGCCGGGAGCCCCCATAATCGGTTCGCGGCATGGATCACTTCAGCCTATTGCGCAGTTCAGCCACCTCTGCCAAAAGCGCCTCTCGGGATTGGATAGCCACATCAAAATCAACCCTCACGGAGGCCAGTTCCTGCAAAACCAGGTCCTTTTCATTTATGTTCTTTTCAATTTCAGACTCCAGGGCCTTAATCCGGCCTTCCGTAAGCCTGAGTTGATCTTCCGTTTCCCGGGCCATACGTTTGGCCTGCACCAGAGCCTCACTCAGTTCACGCTCCTTCTTCTTAATCTCCGCCTTAAACTGGTCAAGCTCCCGGGTTGCCAGGACCTTCAGCTCCTGCACTTCCGCCTCGGCCACCTTCTTCATCGCGGCAAGATTTGCTTCCATCTCCGCGGTGAGCTTCTTCTGCTCCACCGCTACGGCTTCCCGAAGACGGCGGATGTCCGCTTCGGCCTTCTCCCGTTGTTCCTGCACGCTCTTTTCCAGCTGTTCCTTCTCTTCCGTCATCCGGGCCCGGATTGCGGCCACTTCCTTCTCCACCCGTTGGCGATCTTTTTCGATTTCGGCCAGTTTCGCCTTGCGGTCCTCCTCAAGCGCCGCTTTGAACCGCTCCATCTCCCGGGCGGTATCCTGCTTCTCCTCCTCAAAAGCATCCTGCAACTTCTGCAGCTCGGCCTTGTTCCGCTCCTTTTGTACTTCTACAATACGCTCGACCTCATCCTTTTTCCGCGCCAGTTCCTCTTCAACCCGTTTGCGGCCGGCCGCGATCTCGGCCAGCTTCGCCTTGCGTTCCTCCTCAAACTCGGCTTTCAGTCGGCGAACTTCCTGATCGGCGCGCTGTTTCTCTTCCTCCAGGTTCTTCTCAATCGCGGCCTTTTCCGCCACTTGTTGCCGCCGGGACTCTTCCAGCTCCGCCTCGACCCGTTTACGTTCCTGCTCGATTTCCGCCATTTTGGCCTTGCGGTTCTCTTCAAGCTCGGACTTGAGCCGCTCAATCTCCTGAGTGGCCCGCTGTTTCTCTTCCTCAAAGACCTCCCGCACCTTTTGCAGCTCGGCCTTGTTCCGCTCCTTTTGCACTTCTACAGCACGCTCGGCCTCGTCCTTTTTCCGCGCCAGTTCCTCTTCGAGGGTTCTCCGCTCCCGCGTCATCTCCTCGATCATCGTTTTCCGTTCCCGGGACACGGAAACCCGCAGCTCGGCGTTTTCCGCACGCATTTTCTCTATTTCCTTGCGCTGCTTTCCGTTTTCCGACTTCACGTGGCTGAGCTCCTCGCCCAGCTTGGCGTTCTTGTAACCCAACATCTTTAACTGTGCGGTCAGGTCCCTGATCTGGTCGACAATAAAGAGCTTTTTCTCGGTAATGATTTCTTTCTGCGTAAGGGTCTGATCATACGTATCGACGGCTCGGTGGATCTCCGCTTCGATGACATCCCAGTCAACGACGGGCTTTTCAAAGTATTTCACAATGAGGCCCTGATTCATGGCGTCAATCGCCATTTGGAGGTCGGCAAAGCCGGACAGCATGTATATGGGCAGATCGGGGTGCGTTTGCTTCACTTCTGTGGCAAATTCAAGGCCCGTCATTTCGGGCATCCGCTGATCGGTGATAATGAAGCTGATATCCGGGTTCTCCTCGAGCACGCGCAGGGCATTCCTGCCGTTGTCGGCGGTGTAAACGTTGAATTCCTTTCTCATCATCTGTCGGAACGTGTCCGTAATCTCCGGCTCATCATCCACCGCGAGAAAAGAGTCCTTGCCGTCCTTCTTTTGTCGATCCGTTTTCTTAAGCTCTTCCGATACACTCAGTGTGGCCTCTTTTTCCGAGGTCGTTGCAATTTCCAGCTCTTTTAAGGCCAGCTCGATATCCGTTTTCTCCCGCACAAGTTTGTCATATTCCTCCTGCACGCCCTTCAGCTCCTGCCGGAGTGCTGCCCGCTCCCGCTCTACCCGGTCGATGTCGCGTTTCTTGAGCTCCTCAAGCTCCAGGCTCTTGGCTTGCAAAGAGCTGATCACCGATTCTTTGTCGGCAATCTTCTTCCGGAAGGCATCGACCTCTCCCAGGGCATCCTTTACTTTATGGAAGCTTTCCGCCTCCGCGTCCCTGACCTTGGCCATCTGCGATTCCAGCTGGTGCCGGAGCTTCTCCACCTCTTTCGCTTTGTCGACGATCGTATGCAGTTTTTCGTATGCGGGGCTGAGGTCAGCGTCCTGCAGAATGCCCCGACCCACTTGATAGCTCACCGTTCTGGCGTTGATGATCTCGATCAGATCAAAGTAATTAACCGGCTTTCTGAAGTACTTATGGATGTGAGCGGTCTCGATGGCCTGCGCCACCTTCTCAATTGCGCTGTAGTCGTGCGAGGTAGCAATCCGTAGCACCGCTCCGTCAAGCCCCTTCAGATCATCCAGAAGACTAGCAAAGGGGATGTCCGATATTCCGGTATCCACGATGACAACCTGAGGTCTCAACTGGGCAACAACCTTGAGGCCGTTTCCCCCGGTCGCACTGGTGTAAACCGTGAAGTGACCGGACAGCTCCGTTGCCGCTTCTTCCAGGAAGCCTGTGTCTTCATCGATAATCAAGACTTTCACGCGATGCTCGGTCATGGGATCACCTTTCAATGAGAGGTTTTTTTATCACCGGTTAAATTCCTCCGCCACGCTCTCCCCCTTCACAGAATCTTTGCCGGCAAGGGGAGCCGACGCACAAACACCATCCAACATACATATCGTCTTACCCGGGAAACCCTTTAATGAGAGGTTCTTTTTATTATAACCGGTTAAATTCCTCCGCCACGCTCGCCTCATTCACAGAATCTTTGCCGGCAAGGGACGCCGACGCACAGACCCCATCCAACAGGCGTATCGCCTTACCCGGGAAACACTGCCTGGGCAGAAAACGAGCGGCCAATTCCACGCAGGCTGCCAGTGCTGGATCGGTGATCCTCAATCCGTAATGTTTTTCATAAACGGACTTAATGCCTTTCAGGATTTCAAGGCTCTGGGCTATGTCGGGCTCGGGAATCGGTACGGTCTGAAAGCGCCGCGCCAGCGCCCGGTCCGGTTCAATGTACTGCCGGTACTCCTCAGGGGTGGTCGCCCCGATGCAGGGAAACTCGCCGCGCGCCAGGGAGGGCTTCAGGATGTTTTCCGCGCCGGTCGAGCCTTCCGTCGATCCCATCCCGAGCAGCGTATGAATTTCGTCGATAAAGACGATGATCCGGCCGACATTGCTCTTCACTTCCTCCACCAGTCCCTCAATACGGGTTTCAAACTCCCCGCGGTACTTGGTCCCGGAAACAATGGCGTTCAGGTTCAACGCAATAATCCGTCTCTCCCTGAACATGGCGGGAACTCCCTTTTTCACAATCAGATGGGCCAATCCCTCCACCACCGCTGTTTTACCGACTCCCGCCTTGCCCACCAGGATGGGGTTATTCGCTTCCATCTGCGACAGCACCTTGAGGCAGGAATATATTTCCCGGTCGCGGCCGACAATCGGCTTGATCCGGCCCTCCTCCACCTGCTCCGTCAGGTCCCGGCCGAACCGCTCCAGAAAGTGCAGGCGCCGGCCGGCCACTTCATCCCGGATAACGCCGAAAATAGGCGCGACTTCGGGGGGCAGCTCCAGGGTAGGCGCCAGGATTACCACAAAACTATTCTGGCGCTTTAACACCTCCGGCATGGATTTCATGATGGAAATCAGCTCTACGAATTCCTGGCCCGATAGGTTCTCCCGCTTCAGATAATAATGAAAATCCTCCAGCAGATAGAGGGTATGGCTCTGGCATTCATTCCGGATAACACCGATGGTCTCGATGGGCGAGAGTCTCGCGTGCAGTAAATAATTGTCGCTGATCAAGTACTTGCCCGCATACTGATCGCCAATCTCCTTGAATCCCTCGGAAAAAGTCCACTGTAGCGGGGTCAAACCCAGTTGCGCGGAGACACGCGTAAACCTCTCGATTAACTTTCGCGAATCAGTATAGGCGGCGATAAAGAGACTGTTGTCCGAGGCCAATTGTTTCAAGAGCGCTGCATCCTCGGCGGATCCCCGGGGAGCAGCCAAAGGCCGCAGCGCTGTTTCCCTTTCGCGGGCGACCGCCGGTGACGACGGCAGGTCCACGTCGCCGGGTTCATCCGGTTCCGGCACGCCGGCGTCATCGGCAAGCGCATAATCGTTGCCTGGAACGCCCTTTTCTTCAAATTCTTCAAAAAGCCGGTCATCAAAACCGCTGCGGAAAGCCGCCGGGTTGCCACTATGGTTATCCGGCGACGGCAGGAACGCGTCCTTGCCGGCGCTCTGTCCGTTCACGCCGCCGGAAAAGTTAAACCACTTAAAATGAAAGCCGTTCAGCCGTCGCGCCTGTTCGCCCTTGCCCAGGGCCAGGAAGCGGTCTGAGAAATACACAAAAATATCAAATTCATAAGGCTTGGGAAGGGGGTGTTTTTTTATATGGGGGAAACTGGTTGTACCCTTTCTCCCGTCAACCACGCGGTAGCTCCTCTCCAGATAAACCTTTTCCGGATCCACCGGATCGTAAAAGGCGAGCCGGAACTCACCGGCAATATCACTGCCGAGCAACTCTTTTACGTCGTGCAGCAGTCCGGCCGCAAATCCTTCCGGGAAAATACCGTAATAGTCGTTCAGCAGTTCAATATCGTAGCTTATTGTCCTGTACAGGACACTCTTTGCCGCCCAAACCGTTTCCAGTCGGATGGGGTATCTGTCTTTCTTGAATAAATCCAGGAACACTACTTATCCTTTACCAGATCATCGATGCGCAACTTGGCATCCTCGAGGTAATCGCGCATCTCATCTACGGTATCCCGGTACACCAGGAGTCGTCTGTCCAGCTTGTCATTCCGGGTGACGTTCTGAACCTTTGCATCCTCGGTCTTCTTTAACTGAGTGATAACTCGGGTCTTCTTTTTCAGCACCTTGGGAAATTCCGCTTCCAGGCTTTCGATGGCCTGCTTGATCTGCTGCTCCCTGCTTTTCATGTCTTTTCCCAGGCCGAGCAGCTCTGAATTGGAATCCCATAGATCCTTGTAGTTCTGTTTCAGGCCGGCCAGGGTACGGTTGTGCTCCTCCAGGGATTTATTCAACTCGGGGAGACGTTCCTGCAATTCGGATATGGCCTTCTTCTTCTCCTTGATGCGCTCGGTCAGATACAGCTCTTCCCCGATCAGCCGGTTGCGCTCCGCCATCTGGAAATCAAATTTCTGTTTGAGCTCCTGATTCTGTTTTTTTAGGTAGCCCAGCCGTTCGGCATCTTCCAGAAAGCGGAGGGCTCCCAGTTGCAGGAGGTCGGAAAAGATCAGGTGCGCCTCGCTCGGCTCCAGGGTAAAATACGCCGCGATCTCTTCCGCGCTTTTCAGCCCGTCGATGGACCGCAGAAACTCCTCTTTGGCAGCGTCCCCGCTAACCAATTCCACACTCCGGACCATCGGGTATCTCTTCTTCATGTGGTCCCAGCTTTTCATGAGCTTTTTCTTAAGCTGGGCCTGCATGGCGCCTGATTTTTCGGTCGGATTACTCATGGTGCGTTCCTTTGCCTGGATTGGCGCCGGTCCTGGACTTCAGCTTATCTTCCATGACCACAATCTCCCGGTAGGCGTCATCGCGTTCTTCCCTGGCCTTATCGACCAGCGAAGCCATCATCCGGTTAGCGGCTTCGATTTTTTCCAGTTTTTCCTTTTCCAGCTTGTGGAGAGTACGGAACTTCTCCACTTCCTCGAGAGTGATCTCCAGTCTCTTCTCCAGATCCTGCACCCGCGGGAAATCGCGCTCGAGGGTGACGATTTTCCGCTCCAGCGCTTCCTTCTCCCCCCGCAGCGTATCCCTTTCCTTACTCGTTTCCCGCACTTCCTCCCGGAGTGAGGCATCCAGCGTGAGCACGTCGCGCAGATGCCCCTCAAGTTCCTTTATGATGGAAAACATTTCCTTGACGGTGGCTTCAAATTTGGACCCCGAGAGCTGGGTAAAATCATCGATCTTCAGCCCGGAAATCTTTTTCAGCTGCGCCAATATCCGGGGAATCTCGATCCGTGATGTGCTTTCCACCACAAAATCATTAAACTCGATTGCCCGCGCCTGCCTTTGGGTATCATCTACATTTCCCACTGTCGCCCCTTTCTCCGTTTGGCTTGAATTTACCGGTTACCCATCATAGGTTTCGATAGAATTCCGTCTTGCCTTTTCTGACAATTTCGTTAAACTCGGAAAACAGCTTTTCCATGGATTCCCCTGCCGAGGCGATTCTGTCGTTCAGCGCCTTTTTCTGCTTTAATGCTTTATTCAGCAAACCTTCCACGTTCGTCATGATGTCCTGGGTAAAGCCGGTCTCGCCGCTGACAAATTCAAAACTGGACCGGATGCTGGTGAAGCGCCGGGAAAGATCATCCAGCAATAGATGTTTTTCCTCGACCAGATCAAGCAGTTTTTGATGCTCTTCTTTGAGAAAGTTGATTTCCGTGGAGAGTCGGTTGGATTCTATGTGGGCACTCACCGCCCGGTTCTGGAGGGCCTTAAAATTCTTGACTTCCCGGTCGTACACTTCGGAGACGACGGGATACTGGTTTTTCAGATCCTTATTGTTCACGAGCAAGGTATTGTTCGCCGCGGCAACCCGGTCGCACTCCGCGCTCAATTGCTCATTGATCGTATGCAGCTCCACCACGCGGCGCGCTACGTCCTGCTTGGCGCGCTCTTCGATGCTGCGGTGCAAAAGATCTTTGAGCTCAAAGGCCGCATGGGTGGGGATGCCGGTAATCCGGGCCAGATCCAAGGCGTCTACGTTCAACAATCGCTCTTCCTCCAACAGGCCCTTTTCTTTCAAAATCGTAATTTCCGGATCGCCGATGGACGGGAGAGAGCGGAGGAGGTCTTCGCAGAAGCTGACCTGGGACGGGGGCATATCGGTCGGCGCCGGCGTCTGCTGCCCGGCGATGATCCCTTGGGCTGCGGGTTTAGACCGGCCCGCCCGTCCCTGCAACATCTTTTCCACCTGGTAAACT
>Ga0315276_10002168_pt1 | contig 17884 bp, 15 predicted proteins | sample YL17G05_0_MG_FD_204542 | JGI IMG/M metagenome (GOLD analysis project Ga0315276, IMG submission 204542) | Sediment microbial communities from Yellowstone Lake, YNP, Wyoming, USA - YL17G05_0 | ecosystem: Environmental > Aquatic > Freshwater > Lake > Sediment | place: USA: Wyoming | collected... | reverse complement strand
TGAATGGCAAAGGCATAGCCTCCTATGGAGATAAAGGGAAATGGGGTCAGACTTCGTTATTTTGCTTTTGCGGCCCTCGACCACATTCTTTTCCAACCAATTATTATAATAAAGTGCCCCGCGAAGTGAACTCTTGGCTTCCTCGCCATAACGGCAGATTACCCAAAAAAGGGCGGCCAGTCAATACCTAAATAACTAAGCCTGACCCGATTCCTGACCCCATTCCCGAATGAAAAAGCCAATGCTAAAGCGGAGGATTTTCTGCAAGCGATCCTCGGAGCCGTGAAGAAGGCCGAGTCGCCAAATTGACTGTAAATGCTGGAAAGGTTTTCTTCTCTTTTCCGTGGACTTTTTGTTTGTTGTTAGGTTGCTTCTCTTCTTTCTGTAGATTGTGACCTACTGCTCTCGATAAATAAGTAGGGGTAAATTCTCCTTTTCCTTAGTTTTGTCCCAACGTACTCCTTTATTCACCACAGAAAACTTTCAAAAAAGGTCAAAAAAAAGGTCTTGACAAGCTAATTGCATAATGTATAAGTATAGACCTAAAATATCTGTGCTTTTCCTTGACAGCGTAGGTCCGAAAAATTAAAGATAAATTCAACCGATTTTCCCAAAGTGGTTGACGACCATTCAGTTTCGGAGATTCGCTTATTCAAAAACGATGGAAATGAAGTGGCCTACAAGGATTAATTGCTCGATTCTCTCTCGACCCAATAAGGAACCCTCCTTGCCAACGCTTTTTCGATTTCCTGCCCTCCGTTTAGTAGCCATAAAATCCCCCCCTTTTTTAACATAGATGAAGGAAAGGAAGGTTTGAAAATGCAGGCCCGCACCATTTGCCTTCGATGTCATCAAAAGTGCCATCTCATTGCAGAGGTGGCCGATGGAAAAGTTGTCGCAGTGGTAGATGCAACCCCAAGCAACCGAACGCCTCCCTGCTGCGAAGTTTGCCCGATCGAGATGGATGTCCCAGGTTACGTCATCGCGGCTTGCCAGGGCAAACTCGATAAAGCCATGGAGATCATGCGGGATACCAATCCCTTTCCCCTGGTTTGCGGACGGATCTGCCACCACCCCTGCGAAAAGGAGTGCATCCGCGGCGTTGTGGATGAACCGATTGCGATTCAATGGCTTAAGCGGCTGGTCGCCGACCACGCCTGGAAATCCGGGGAAAAGCCGACCCCCGCGGCCCGAACCCAGAAGGAAACGGTGGGCATCGTCGGCTCCGGGCCGGCGGGCCTCACGGCGGCCTATGACTTGGTAAAGTCGGGCTATGGGGTCACGGTTTACGAAGCGGCCCCTGAGGCGGGGGGAATGCTCTCCCGCGTCATTCCGGAATTCAAACTCCCCAAGGCGAGTGTCGAGGCGGACATTGAATACATCAAAGGCCTGGGCGTGGAAATCAAGACCAACACGCCGGTTGGCCAGGCGGTACCCCTCGAGGCCCTGATGAAGAAACATAACGCCGTCATCCTGGCGATCGGGAGTTGGACGCCCGCCAATCTCAAGATTCCGGGTTCGGACCTGGAGGGCGTTTATTACGCCCTGATTCTGATGGAGGAACTAAAGAAGGGAAAGTCCATCGCCCTCGGAAAAAGGGTCGTCATCATCGGGGGCGGGAACACGGCCATGGATATCGCCCGGGTGGCCGTACGCCTCGGGGCGAAGGAAGTGCACGTGACCTGCCTGGAATCGGAGAAGACCCTGCCCGCCCATCCCTGGGAGATTGAAGCCGCAACCCGTGAAGGAGCGAAGATCCATCCTTCACTCGCTCCCCAGAAGATCCGGGGGAGCGGAAACAACCGGGTCGCCGGGGTGGATTTCAAACGGGTCGCTTCCCTAACGATGGATAAGGAAGGCAATCTTTCCTGGACCCTGGATGGAAGCAAGGATAGTGAACTCTCCATGGGTGCCGATACGGTGATCATCGCCATCGGGCAGGGGCCCTCTCTCGATTCTATGGGCGCCGATGGTAAATTGAAGGTCACGTCTCGCGGGATCCTCGCGGTGGACCCGGAAACGCTCTCCTGCGGAACCCCCGGACTCTTTGGAGCCGGGGACGTAATCGTTGGAGCCGGGACCGTCGTGGAAGGCATGGCGGCCGGGCGGAAAGCCGCTTCGTCCGTAGTCAAGTATCTGAGCGGTTCTGAACCGAAGAAAAAGGAACCTTCGATCACCGAAACCCTGGAGCGGGTGCGGGAGACGGTCAACGTGGACTTTCCGGCGGAGCGGAGCCGCCGCATCATGCCTACCATTTCGACCCAGGAAGCTCTCTCCGCTTTTCGGGAGGTCGAGCTGGGCTATGACCCAAAGACCGGAAAGGAAGAAGCAGCCCGGTGCCTCAATTGCGCCACCGTATGCATCAAGGGAGCGACGATCCCCGAAGTCATGTATCACCCCAATCGCTTGCTATACCCTCTCAAGAGGGCCGGGGCCCGGGGAGAGGGGAAGTGGCAGCGGATTTCCTGGGACGAAGCGCTCAATACCATCGCGGGTAAATTGAAAGAGATTAAGGAGAAATACGGGCCGGAAGCCATTCATGTCTCCTGCGGTTCGGGCCAAAAACACATCGGCATCCAGGCGACCAAGATGGCGGAGAGGCTTTGGCCTACGCCCAATACCCATTTAGGCCGCTACACCTGCATCCATCCGGATGTTATGGCCAATGGCGCCACCTTCGGGGATACGATTACCTATGAGTTCGGCCCCGATTATTTCGATGCGAAATGCATCATCTTCTGGGGAGCCGAACCGGATGTAGCGACCCCTGCACAAGCCCGGGTGGTCCATCGCGCCTTACGCCGGGGAGCCAAGCTGATTGTGGTCGACCCCCGGCCGATCCCTATGGCAAAGCGGGCCGATGTGTGGCTTCGGATTCGCCCTGGGACCGATATGGCCCTGGCTTTGGCGATGCAGCACGTGATCATCAACGAAGGGATTTATAACAAAGAGTTTGTCGAGAAGTATTGCTATGGATTTGAACAGTTAAAAGCCCATGTCCAGAAATATACCCCCGAATGGGCTGCGGGAGTAACGAGTATACCCATAGAAGAAATCGTGAAAGCCGCCCGGCTGTATGCCCTCGAAAGGCCTGGGTCCATCTATATCCGGTTGGGTTCAGGGGCGCAGCAAATCACCTCTACGCAGACCTGCCGGTCGATTTCGATGCTCATCGGGATTACGGGCAATGTGGATGCCAGGGGAGGCAACCTCCTATATTATCGGACCTTCCGCGAAGCCTTGATGTGGCATCCTTATCTCATGTTCTGGGGGGTTAAACCTTCAGCCGCCATCAATGAAAAGCGGATCGGGGCCAAAGACTATCCCCTCATGCACAAACGGGCCATCTGCCACGTACCCAGCACTATCAAGGCTATGGAAGAAAGCAAAGTCCGGGCCATGTGGGCCATTGCCGATAATCTGATCGTGGCAGAGGTGGACAACCGTAGAATCTGGGAGATCTTGAAGAACAAGTTGGATTTCTTCTTTGTATCCGAGCTTTTCATGACCCCGACGGCCGAGTTGGCCGATATCGTCCTTCCCGCTGCCTTCTACCCTGAGATCAATCAGCTCACGGAAGCCTTCGGGCACCCGTCCAGCACGGTCACGGCCACGAGAAACTGCGTTGAACCAGTTGGTGAGTGCAAGGACGATCGGGAGGTGGCAATCGAGATTGCCAAACGGATGGGAATGGATGTTTCTCCTTGGGAGACACTTCATGACTATTTCAACTGGATGCTGAAATACCAGGGGATCACCTTCCAGGAGCTCATCCAGAAACCTAACGGAACGTTGACCTTCCCGAGGGGCTATGAAAGGTACCGGACCAGCACCCCTGCATTCAGCACTCCCACCGGCAAAGTGGAATTATATTCCCCGACTTTCGAAGCCATGGGACTGGACCCCATGCCGGTCTTCGAGGAGCCGCCCGAAAGTCCCGTACGCACCCCCGAGCTTTTCAAGAAATTCCCGTTCATTTACACCCATTACCGGATCCATGGGTATATGCACAGCGAGGGCCGACAGATCAAGCGCCAGCGGCAGTTGAATCCGGAACCTTATCTGCAGATGAATCCGGAAAGGGCCGGCGAGATGGGTATTGCCGAAGGGGACTGGGTTTACCTGGAGACGCCGAAATCAGCAGGGAAAAATCATCTGAAGTACCGGATCCAGCTCATTCCCGATATGCATCCCGACGTCGTGGCCGGTCCTCATGCCTGGTGGTTCCCCGAAATGCCCGAGCCGGAGCATGGCTGCTTCGAGTCCAATATCAACGCCCTCGTGCCTCTCGATCCGCCCTATGATCCGGTCGTCGGGGTTCCGCAGGTGCGGGCGATCCTTTGCCGGGTGTGGAAAGAGGCTTCCAAATAGGGAGGAAAAAATGTCAAGCGATGCGATAAAGAAGACCATCGAAGAGTTATTGCGCGCGCCAGCCGAGCTGAAGAATAAATTGCCCCAGGCTCTGGAGGAGATTGGAAAGTACGGGGTCGGGAAGGCGTTGGACGAGAACCCTGATTTTCTATGCCGGCTCCTGACTCAGCTGAGAAAGGCGGATGCCGCGAGAGTGTTTGCCCATGTTTCTGAAGCTACGGATAAATTATCCGATCTCCTATGGGGAGGGATCAGTGTCCGAGCGGGGCAGTCGCAAAGCATGGAGGCCGTGCTGACTAAAGCCGAAAGGGATATCCACGTCAATATCGAAGCGTCCGATAGCCCATTCCAATGCCATTTCATGGTAAAGAAGGGAAAGATAACCGGAGGCTCCGGGCTGCTTCACTTCAAGGATGAAGATTTTCGTTTTATGGGCCCGACGGAAACCTTAATGGGGTTGTTTATAGGGGACCTGCCTTTGGGCTTCAGTAACTTGCAGCTGCAGACCGCCGGGCATTCCGGGTGGATGAGCCGGGTGGGCCCGATCATGCAGGAAATCGCCAAGCTTTTAAAAGCAACCCAGGATGCCGTTGGAAAAACCGGATCCGGAATCTAATCGAGATTTAAAAAATGTCCATACTCAGAGCAACCGCAAATATTTTGTTGGAGTTCCACCTGTTTTCCTTCTTGAGAATAGAGCGATGGATGTTTTAAGAAGTCCCTTGAACGTAAATCGATTATGGCGCCCTTTGGGCTGCGGTCGGAAGACCAATCAAAAACTCAAAAGGAGGGAAAGATGAAAAAGGTAATCTTCGTCACATTCGCTTTCTTTGTTTGTGGCCTGCTACTGGTTCCGGGAAACGGGTGGGCCCAGGAGAAGAAGCCGGTCAAGATCGGCGTCCCGGTAACCTTGAGCGGAATGGCCGCCCAGGTGGGAGTGGACAATCGCAACGGGATTATGCTCGCGGCCAAGCACAAGAAGACCATCCTGGGACGCCCGATTGAACTCCTCGTAGAGGATGAGGAGGGTAAACCCGAGGTTGGGATCCGCAAGGCCGAAAAGCTGGTCTTCAAAGACGGCTGCGTGGCCTTGCTGGGGGTGGTCTTCAGCGGGGTGGGGGTTGCCATCGCCGGGCAAGCGGACAAACTGAAAGTCCCCTTCCTGACGACCAACGTCATGACCCCCCAATTTTACGGTATTCATAAATATGTATTTCGCTGCGGCCAACTGGCCGACGACCAGACGGCCATGGCGAACGTCATGGGTATCCGGGCCGACCCCGATTTGCAAAAGAGGATCCATTATGTATTGGCGGATGACTACGCCTGGGGGCACAGCTGCGCCGAGAGCTTCATTGATCTTGCCAAGAAAAAGGGGGTCAAACTCCACGCCGAAAAATATGATAATGCTCCTCTGACCGTTACCGATTGGTCCCCCTTTATCAGCAAGGTGGCCGCCTCCGGGGCGGATGCCGTGTATTCCTGTTTGCGGTCCCCGGTCGTCCCGCGGTTTGTCAAACAGGCCTCTGAATTCGGCCTGATGAAAAAGATCAAGGTCATTGCCGGCGGGTCGCCCAGCGAAGCCGACCTGGAGGCTGCGGGTGAAGCTGCGGTCGGAATTGTCACGGCCTGCGGCTGGTCATGGGATATTGACACGCCGGCCTCCAAGGTCTTCGCCAAGGCCTATTATGAAGAATTCAAAGCGGTTCCGCCTTCCCAGGGGGCTCAGGCCTACACGGGCGCCATGATGCTCTTCAACGCCATCGAGAAGGCGGGAAGCACGGACCCCGATAAGATTGCCAATGCCCTGAAGGGGGCGACTTACGACGGACCGTATGGCCGGGTCCGGATTTCTCCCAAGGACAACAGCATGAGGACCCCGGCCGTTCTTACCGAGACCCGAATGGCCCCCCCGAATCCCTACGGGGCCAAGATTATAAAAAAGGTCTTGGTCCACCTGAAGCCCGAGGAGATTGGTCCTCCCGAATAAGACAAAGCGCGTCTTTACCCATGGGGATGGAAGGAGAGGGAACCGAATTCCCTCTCCCTATGATTTAAAATACCATTTTTCTCCTAGAGGACGGGAGTGCCATGCCCAGTGATTTGACCTTTTGGGTACAGACTATCTTCAACTGTCTCGGCCTCGGTGGCCTTATGTTGCTCATCGCTATCGGGCTGAATATCATCTACGGGATCAACCGCGTCATCAACCTGGCCCACGGCTCTATTTATGCCTTGGGTGCCTATTTCGGTTACACCCTGGTCGCCAAAGGACTGAGCTTCTTTTGGGCCCTGTTGGTCGCCCCGATCATGGTCGTAGCGGTCGGACTGGCCATCGAACGAAGCGTCATTGCTCCCATCCGGGCTCGGCCCATGCTCTACAGCCTCATATTGACCTATGGAGTGATGGTGACGATCGACGGCCTGGCCAAGTACATTTGGGGGGTTCAACCTCAATTCATCGCCACGCCGGCCTTCTTGAGTCGCACCGTTTACATTGCAGAAATTCCCTACCCCTTCTACCGGTTCTTCATGCTTTTCGTCACGGCGGGGGTCATGGTCGGTTTGATGTTTCTTTTGGGCAAGACCAAAATGGGTATCACCATGCGGGCGGCCAGTCATATCCCAGAGATGGTTTCCGTTTTGGGGATCAATATGAACCTCGTTCACATGGGCGTATTCGCCTTGGGCTGTGCCCTGGCGGGAATCGGAGGAGTGATTGCCGGGCCGCTATTGACGGTTTACCCCATGATGGGTCACGAGATGCTCATCAGCTGCTTCGTGGTGTTGGTCATCGGGGGCTTGGGCAGCCTGCGGGGTTCGGTCGTGGCCGCCCTGCTCGTCGGGACGGTCCAGACCCTCGGCTACATCTTCATTACCGATTACGCCATGGTGGTGGTTTACGTCATGATGGCCCTCGTCCTGAGCTTCATGCCCCGGGGCCTGCTCGGGGAGGGGAAATTTGAGTGAGAACAACGATTCGGAAGGCGAAAGAGACATGGAAGCATCCAAGCGACAATCCCGGACCGTTCTGGTCTTTCTTCTGCTGGTTGGATTTCTGATCGCTCTGCCCTTCTTCATGGACAACCGTTTTTACCTGCGGTTGGCCACGGAGATCCTGATCTACGGGCTTTTGGCCATGAGCCTCGATGTCCTTCTGGGCTATACGGGCCTCCTTTCCTTTATGCACTGCGCTTACATGGGCATCGGCGCTTATACCGTGGCCCTCTATCTCAAATTTGTGGACCCGGCGAGCTCTTGGTGGTTCCTCATGATACTGGGGGTCGGGGCCACCTTTCTCGTGGCCCTCCCCATTGGCTGGCTGCAGGTGCGGACCGGCGGTTTTGCCTTCGCCTTGCTCACCGTGGCCTTCGGCATGATGTACTATACGATCGTATGGAAAGCCAGGGGTGTCACGGGGGGTGACGACGGCTTGATCGGGCTTCCTAGCCCGGATATCACCCTGGGGAACTGGGTATTGGGGAGCCTGAAGGACCCCATCTCAATCTACTTTTTCACCCTTGGCGTCGTCCTCGTCTGCTACCTCTTGACCAAACGGATCATGCATTCCCCCTTCGGCGCGGTTCTGGAATCCATCCGGGAGAACGAAGAGCGGGCATCTTTCATCGGGGTTCATGTCCACCGGTACAAGCTCATGGGCTGGATGCTGGCCTGCACCCTGGGGGGGGTCAGCGGGGTTCTATTCACCTTCCTCAAGTGCTCTGTTTCTCCCACGGTGATGGAATCCAGCGCGGGCGGGGCGCTCTTGATGATGACCCTCCTGGGAGGGGTGGGCACGCTCTGGGGCCCCTTCATCGGGGCGGCCGTTTATATCTTCGTCCAGGATTACGTGAGTACCATGACGGAACACTGGATGATCTTCCTGGGATTAGTTCTCATCTTCCTGGTTCTTTTCACCCCCAAAGGCATTGCAGGTTTCAGGGATTCCCTCCTTGCGGGGGAGAAGAAGTAAGGGACCTTATGGATATCTTAAGGATTGAGGAACTTAGCCATTTTTTTGGCGGGGTCACGGCCGTAAACCGGGTCAACTTGCTTTTCGTGGAAAATGAGCTCCGCTCGATCATCGGCCCGAACGGAGCAGGTAAGACGACCCTCTTTAACGTCATTACCGGCCGATTCCCGGCCAGTTCGGGCCGGGTGATCTTCCGCGGTCGGGACATCACGGGAAGGTCCTCCCATGAAATCGTCCGCTTCGGCATCTGCCGGACCTTCCAAAAAAGCAGCATCTTTTCGGGGCTCACGGTATTTGAAAACGTCCGCATCGCCCGCCAGGCTTGGCACGGCGGATCCCACCGGATCTTTTCCCGTCGGGACAGCCTGAAGGCGGTCCATCAAGAAACCCAGGCCATTCTGGAGCGATTGGGGCTGACGGAAAAAGCCCGCCTCCTCGCCAGTAACCTCTCGCATGGGGACCAGAGATTGCTGGAGATCGGTATCGCCCTGGCCGGCCATCCCAAGCTTTTGCTCCTGGATGAGCCGACCGCCGGAATGTCGCCCCGGGAGACCGAGGCGACCACCCAATTGATCCGGCAATTGGCCCGGAAAGTGGCCGTCGTTTTGGTGGAGCACGATATGGATGTGGTCATGTCCATTTCGGATAAGATTTCGGTGATGCATCAGGGAGCCATCATCGCCGAGGGAACTCCCGATGAGATTCAGCGCAATGAACTCGTGAGAGAGGCGTACCTTGGAAAAGAAGAATGACCGGGTCATCGAGCTGGAGGAGGTCCACACCTACTACGGGGCGAGCCACATCATCCAAGGGCTTTCCCTGTTTGTCGGCAGAGGCGAGGTCGTTTCCATCCTCGGCCGAAACGGGGTGGGGAAAACGACCACGCTGCGTTCGATCATCGGGCTCACGCCTCCGCGGGCCGGGTGCATCCGCATCGAAGGGGAGGAGACCACCCACTGGCCGCCCCATCGTATTGCCGGCAAGGGGATCGCCTATGTTCCCGCGGATCGGCACATCTTCCCCGGCCTTTCCGTGGAGGAAAACCTCAAGTTGGCCGAGCGGCCCCTCGCCGGGGGGAGAGGCTGGACCTTTGAGCGGGTGTATGAGTATTTCCCGGTGCTCAAGTACCGGCGGAGGCAGGACGGGTCCACCCTGAGCGGTGGGGAACAGCAGATGCTGGCCATCGGCCGGGGGCTCATGGGGAATCCACGGATTATGCTCCTGGACGAGCCTTCCCAGGGTCTTTCGCCCATTCTGGTCAACACGGTCACCCAAATCCTGAAGAGCTTGATCCGGGACCACGCCCTGACCCTGCTTTTGGTCGAACAGAATTATCGGGTGACCTTGAAACTGGCCCACCGCCACTACCTGATGGGCATCAAGGGAAAGATCGAGCAGATCGTAACGACCCAGGAGGTCCTGGCCAACGAAGAGATCATCAAGAAACATCTGGCCGTCTAACAGTCGGCCCGGACGGGGCGTCAAAAAAGGACCCGGGTCTGCGATTCCAGGTATGCCGATGAAAATGGGGAAATTCCCTTTTTCCCCAACCCGGCGTTTGAGAAAATCGGGAGGGAGGATGGATATGGAATTTAAAGATTTGATCAAGGCAATTAGTGAATGCAACCAAGAGGAAACCATAATTCTGGTGTCCAGTTATGCGGAAAAGGGGGCCAAGGTCAAAGATCTCCTGGACGCCATGACGGATGGATTGAAGGAACTGGGGGAGAAGTTCTCTCGGGGGGAAGCTTTCATCCCCGAATTAGTCTTTGGATGTGAAATCTTCAATGAGGCTATGAAAAAGCTGAAACCCTTTATGTCCCAAGGAACGGACGCCCAGAGGGAAAGTAAGGGAAAGGTGGTCATGGCCACAGTAAAAGGTGATTTGCACGACATCGGGAAGAACCTAGTCGCTACGTTTCTGACTGTGGGGGGATATCAAGTTGTTGACCTAGGTACGGATGTCCCCAATGAGAAATTAATCGAGGTCATTCAAAAAGAAAAACCCGATGTGGTGGGCCTTTCAGCCCTGCTGACTACCACCATGCTGAGCCAGAGACAATTCATGGCTTTGCTGAAGGAAAAGGGGCTGCGGGACAAAGTCAAAGTCATCGTTGGAGGCGCGCCGGTCTCCCAAACTTGGGCCAGTGAAATAGGAGCAGATGCTTACGGAGCCGATGCGGTGGACGGGAAGAAAAAAATCGACTCTCTGCTTGGAAAATAAAATTCGCAAGGTGAAACCTCAAACTCAAAACCCAAGAAGCTTTTTTACCGGGTTAGGAGGAAAGAATGATTATCAGACCCAAACTGCAATTGTTAGAGGATTCACAAATAAAGCTTATCATCCAGGATGCCTACAATATCCTGGATGATGTGGGGGTCCAATTCAAAGATAATGAGGAATCCTTGAACCTTTTTGAAGCTGTCGGGGCTCGGGTCGATCGGTCCACGGGAATCGTAAAGTTGTCCGGAGACATCATTGACCGGGCGCTCAAAACCGTCCCCCCCGTCATTCCCTTTTACGATAAAGATCATCAGAAGAAGCTTTTTAACCTGGGGGGGGATGATTGTCATATCACGGGGGATGGGGTGGCCATCTATATTGCGGATTATGAAAAACCGGGGCATCGCCGTCCACCGGTGACCGAGGATCAAATTATCCATTCTCGATTACATGAAGAGTGCAAATATATCGGCTTCACCGCTCCCTTCTTGCTGACGGATGTCCCCCGGGAGATCGCAGACAACTACCGATTCCTCCTCGACTACCTTTACTGCTCTCATCCCACGTACTGCTCGGCCTGGAGCAAAGAAGGGTTCGATGTCATGGATGAGATGATCAAGGTTATGGGCACCGGGGTGGCTGATCTGGAGATGAAACCGGCCCACGTGCACCCCAACGATCCCTCTTCCCCTCTTTCCTGGAGCCCGGTAGTCATCCAAAATTTCATGGACTGCCTCCGGACCAATTTGCCTGCTGTGGTCCTGCCCATTCCACTGGCTGGCGCAACCGCCCCCGTGACCATCGTGGGGACCGTCGTTCAAACCACCGCGGAGAACTTGAGCGGGGTGGTCTTAAGTCAACTAGTCCGGAAGGGGGGGTTCTTGCTCTGGGGAAGCGGGGCGAGCGCCTTCGATATGCGCAGCGGCACTGCGCCCCAGTCGGCCATCGAGTCGATCATGATGATGTGCCTCATCGCCCAGGTCGGCAATTTCTTGGGAATCCCTTCGCTGGGGAACCTAGGGCGAACCGACAGCAAACGCCCCGATGAACAGGGAAGTTTTGAGACCTCGAACAGTTACCTTTTAGGCTATCTCTGCCGGGTGAACATGATGCGCGGAGCCGGCATTCTGGAGTACGCCTCCACGATCAGCCATGAAAAATTGATGATCGATAATGAAATCGCCGGACAGGCCCAGCGGCTAGTCAATGGGGGAATTGAATTCAGCGACGAGAGCCGGGCCGTGGACCTGATCAAAGAGATGTTCACCAAAAACATGAGCTTCCTCCGTTCTAAACATACCTTGGCCAACTTTAAAAAAGAGTTTGTCATGCCCAGCCCGATCATCGATCGGGGGACCCGGTCGACTTTCGAGGAATCTGGGTATAAATCATCCTTGGACCGGGCTCACGAAGCCTGGAAGAGGATCATTGCCGAAAAACCTCCGCGCCCGAGCGATGAAAAAAAGAAACAGGCCTTGATCCAGATCGTCAAGAAGCGAGGGGAAAAATACGGTGTGAATCGCCTGCCCATCGAAAAATAGTAAATTGGGAATTGTAATGGTTCATTTTTTTACAACTCTTTATTCCCAACTTACATTTTACTAATTGTTTACGGAAAGAATACTATGTTAATCGTAGGCGAAAGGATCAACACCAGCCGCAAAGCGGTGAATGAGGCGGTGGAGAAGTGGGACGCCGCTTACATTACGGCCGATGTGCAAAAGCAGGTCCAAGCCGGGGCGAACTATATCGATGTTAATGCCGGATCGCGTATTGGCCGTGAAATGGAAGATTTAAACTGGCTGGTCGAAGTGGTGGAAGCGGCCGTGGATGTTCCCCTGTCCCTGGACAGCCCGGACCCGAATGTTTTGCTGGCCATGACCAAAAAAGCGAAGAAGAAGCCCATGATCAACTCTACCACGGCGGAAAAACCCCGTTTTGAAGCCATGAAGGCAGTAGTGCAAGAAAGGGAGTGTGATATTGTGGCCCTCTGTATGGATGATCGGGGCATCCCTAAAACCGTGGAGGAGTCTTTACGCAATGCCTCTTTCCTGGTGCAGAATTTGACCCAACTGGGAGTGCCCCTCGAGAGAATCCACCTTGACCCCATGATCCAGCCGATTAGCGTGAACAAAGACAATGGAATTTTGGCCGTAGAAACCATCCGCAGCCTGCACCGGGAGTTTCCGGGGGTGCGGACGATCTGCGGCCTTTCCAATGTTTCTTTCGGGCTACCCAATCGGTTTTTAGTAAATAGACTCTTCATGGTCCTTTGCATCGGAGCCGGGCTTACCGGGGCCATTGTGGATCCTCTGGACCGGAAGATGATGACCAATATTCTGTTGGCGGAAACCCTGGTGGGGAGAGACGATTACTGCACGAAGTATTTAAAGGCCACCCGGGCGGGAACCCTGGTGGAATGAAGGCCAAAGAGCAGAGAGCTAAAAGCTGAAACTCGGGGGACAAGAGGTATTTCTTTGCCCTAGGGTCCTTGCGCTCTGCTTGAACTCCTATTCCTTACCCACCCGACAGAGAAGGGCTCTGGCCTGATGGTTGCCGTTGATCGGGTCGTAGGGGGGAGCATTGGAAATAATTGTATTGATATTAGATTCAAAGGTCCCATGTTCCGGGCCGGGTTTTTCCGGAAACCACCAGCCCACATGGACGGAAATCACCCGGGGATCTAAACCGGGCACATAGCGGGCTTTGCCCCTGACCCGGTCTTGAAAGCCCGGCCTCTCGATCCACATCCACGTTCCATCCTGAATTCCCCTCTTCGCTGCGGTCTCGGGATGAATTTCGATGAAGGGATCCGGTTCCACTTTGCGGAAGGAAGGAAGCTGCCGAAACTCCGAGTGCATGTAAATAATATTCCGGTGAGTAATCATGATCAGGGGATACTCCTGAAACAACTCCGGGGTACTCACCGGGCTCTGGGGCGGCTCCACATAAGGCGGCAGAGGATCGTATCCTATTTTTTCTAAGATGCTGGAACGCAGCTCAACTTTCCCCGAAGGAGTATGAAACCCCCTTTCTTCGTATTTCTTGTACTTGATGGGAAAAGAAATCATCTGGTGGGGCCTTCTTTGAATCTCTTTGAATTTCACGCCCACTTCTTCCAGCTGCCAATCGTTGAACTCCTCTACGTTCTGCCAGGGAATCTTGACTCCTATGTGCTTGGCCAATTCAATGAGAATCTTCCGGTCATCCCAGCACTCCCCCCGTGGTTCAATCGCCGGGCGCGAAGCCAAGACGTGGTTGTATCTCCTCGGCCCCATGACCTGATAAGCGCGCATGGGAATTCCCATTTCCAACCAGTGCGCCGCAGGGAGGACCAGGTCCGCTAACTCGGCCGTAGGGGTCATGAAAAAATCGGCCACCACCAAAAAATCAAGGTTATTAAACGCCGCCCAGGTCTGGCGCGAATCCCCTTCCATAAGGACCACATTGCTCCCTGGAACGTAAAAAGCCTTGATAACTCTCCCCAACATGGCTCGAATCGCAGAGGGGGTATGAGCTTGGGGCATAACAAAACGAGCCGTCTCGCGCGGTCCGCTGAGGAGAGGAAACTCGCTCCTCCCGATTCTCTTCCCATCCACCTCCGCGGGAGGCCGTAAGATTTGGGTAGTGATTTCAGGAGTTCGAAAACCTGCGAGGTCGCTGCTTACTAAATTGCCCCCCGGAACATCGATATCCGCGGCTAAAGCCTGGAAAATCGAGATCGCCCGAACAGTCTGCGTGGCATTGATGTGCTGAGATCCCGCTCCTAAACGCGTATGAAGACAGGAAGGCTTGGTCTTGGCGAACAGCCGGGTGGCCTCGATGATCTGTTCTTTGGGCACCCAGGTAATCTCTTCCGCCTTCTCCGGGGTAAAATCCTGAACATGCTTCTTCAGATCTTCAAAGCCCGCACACCATCGATCGACAAAACTTCTATTGTAGAGCCCTTCTTTGATGACAATGTTGGTCATGGCCAAAGCCAGAGCGGCATCCGTCCCCGGCCTGATCCGGAGCCACAAATCAGCGGGGGGAAGGCCTAATTTGAAAAAGTCCAGCCTTTCCGGAGGGCGGGGATCGATGCAAATCAGCTTTGCTTCCTTCGAACGGGCGATATTGATATCCCTTTCCGCAGCGGGCCGATTATGCCGGGGGCTGGCACCCCAGATCAGGATACATTTGCTCCGTTGATAATCAGGACCAATATCCCCCAGCATCCGTTCTCCGGTGGTCATCCTTTCCGCAAAGATAGCCGGGTTGGTACACTGATGGTTGATATCCAATACTGTTGGCGTACCCAGAACGTAAGCAAAGAGCGCAGTTGCCGTACAGGCAACCTCCTTGTGTCCTCAGCCCCGGATGGTGGCAATCGCCTCTACTCCATATTGCTCCTTGATCTGGCCAAACCTCTTGGCCATCCAATCCAGGGCCTCATCCCAGGAGATGCGCTGCCATTTCCCTTCTCCCCTCTTCCCCACCCTTTTCACAGGGTATAGGAGCCGGCCGGGATGATACACCTGTTCATACGCCGGTACAGTCTTTGCTCCTTCAATGTCCATGGCATTGGCTATACTTGTAATCTGGCTATCTTGTGTGGTCACAAAAATCCGGCACTTCATGTGGCAATTCTGGCAGAACGTTTGCACAACCCCCGGTTTCATTCAACATCCTCCTTTTATAGAAAAATCCTCTTAAGATTAATTATTAACCTTGAAATTTGGAAAGATTATAACATTACTACTTTCTTGGAAAAAGAGCTTAAATTCCGGGTTTCCCGCTTAAATAAATATTTGTGTAACCTTGTATGAATGGGGATCCACGCAGGGGGCTGGCCCAAGGCGCCGGACTTTCTCCTCGCGGGATCCGGGAAAGAGCCGTATACATTCCCATCGGCTGGGGAGAAAGATCTCCCTACTCGCAGTGGAAGAGCGTCAACTGGCTACTCGCCGACGATCAACGAGACCCAATCTCCGACCAATCCAATACGAAAATTACCCTTTGCCGAGTGAGAAGGGCGTGAAAAAAAAAGACTAAAACCGGCCATCCTATATATAAGGACCTGCCTCAGCCACTACACCAGTTCTCAACTCTACCCAATGTCAAAGGACAGGATATGGAATCAGATCCCCGCTTTCTGGGCAGCGGTGTTTTTGTTACAGGGGTTCTGCAAGAAGCGGAGGCAAGGTTAAAGTGGCAGTTTCGGTCAAGGGAAAAGAGCAGAATCATTGATCAGGTGATCAAGTAGGTTTGCGCAGAAGAAAGGATTCGGGAGGAAGAGTTTCGGAACGGGGAATAGAGGAGAAGGAGTTCAGAGGTTCGGGCAAAGATTGCCTACCTTTTGGGTGTTGAAATGGGAATTCCGATGGCTGAGATTGCCAGGCAAGTGGGGGTCTATCGAAAGGGTAAATGAAAATGGGGTCAGGCATAACTAATTAACTTTTATGATTTTCTTATTACGAATCAGATTTTTCTCCAAGATTTCCACACGCTGGGAAAAGCCTCGATCCGCCCCAAGCCGCTCCTCTAATCTCTTCACTCCAACACTAATTACCACCGGATCACGCCCAAAATGATCTGCAACCACCCGCAAAGAATACCCAGCCCATCTCCGGCCCAAATAGGCCACTAACGACCGCCCCAATGCCCCCTCCCGATTCCGACTGAAAGAATATACCAATGACCTACGAATCTTAAACTGACCTTCAATTGCCTCTATCATGTCTTCCAACGAAATCTTATAAACACGGGAAACCCTTTCCTGCCTACCCCCTTGGATCTCTTCAATGAACTCTTCCGGCCCTAAAAACCTCTGATCCTTGACCTCATGAAGATCCTTCCGCCACCCTTGACCAATGCGCGCAATAACGAACCTCCGATATAAATATACGCTTAAATTGTCAATAGTTAATTATTTATGCCTGACCCCATTTCCACACTGACCCCATTTCCACATGTGGGCATCCAGGCCGGCCGAAGCGAAGCGCCCGCCCATGCGCAACCTGCCGCCGTACTTCGGCCTCTTTTCGGATCCGTGCCCCAGGCCCGGGAACCCGGCAAGAGTCATCCCGGCCATGCCCATTCCGCTCCAATAAAGGAATTCCCTTCGTGTCACTTCGGCCAAATCTTCTTCTTTATTCTTCATCACGACCTCCGGAAGGTTTAGGGATAGGTGGCTGGGCAAACTCGAAACGAGCAGAAAACAGCGACTTGAATATATTCTTCAGGGCATAGAGAGTCAAGGGAAAAATTCTCTTCCTGAAATCATCGGTTGAACGATTTTCTCAAAAAGTGTAGATTCCAATTGGTAATCGAGGTTTGGTTGGAAAAGGATCCGGTCGAGTGAGAAATGGGCTCAGACCTCGTTATTCCCTTATTTCCCTTGCAGCACTTTTTGCCGAAGAAACGAAGTCCAAGGCTCAAGGCCTTAAGGAATCGGTCCTTTTTTGTTTATTCTTTTTCGTGAAAAAACCTTCCCATTTTTATTTCTTTTTTAGTATGATGGCCCCGACCGCAATACTATGAAAGGGGGTTCCATTATGAAAGCGAAAGCAGCGATATTTTGGGAAGTGGGAAAGAGGTTGGATATTCAGGAAGTGGATGTGGAGAAGCCCCATGCAGGGGAAGTTCTCGTCAAACTGGGCGCCGCAGGCATTTGCCATAGCGACCATCATGTGATGACCGGTCATCTCTTCGGCCCCTCTCCGGCCATTCTCGGACACGAGGGTGCCGGCATCGTGGCTGAAGTCGGGCCGGGGGTGACTGCAGTGAAACCTGGAGATCATATCATCATCATGTGGCGTCTTTCCTGCGGGATCTGCGAATACTGCAGTGATGGACGCCCCGCCCTCTGTCCGGCAGGCAGTCAGATCCGCTCGACTGGCAAGCTCCTCGATGGGACCACCCGTTTCAAGTATAAAGGTCAGGAGATCAAACACTTTGCCGGGGCCTCGACTTTTTCGGAATACACGGTGATTCCCGAGGGATCCGCCCTCAAGATCCCCCAGGATTTTTCCTTGGAGATTGCTGCCCTCCTTGGATGCGGGGTGATCACCGGGGTCGGCGCCGCCATCAACTGCGCCAAGGTTAAGCCGGGAAGTACCTCGGTCGTTTTTGGAGCCGGCGGAATCGGGTTGAATATCATCCAAGGGGCGGCTATTGCGGGCGCGGCAAAGATCATCGCTGTTGATCTCAATGCGAAAAAGCTCGATTATGCCAAGACCTTTGGAGCCACCCATTTTGTCGACGCCTCGAAGAAGAATGCCGTGGAGGCGGTCAAGGCCTTGACCAACGGCGGGGGAGTCGACTATGCCTTCGAGGCG
>Ga0315276_10002167_pt1 | contig 17884 bp, 15 predicted proteins | sample YL17G05_0_MG_FD_204542 | JGI IMG/M metagenome (GOLD analysis project Ga0315276, IMG submission 204542) | Sediment microbial communities from Yellowstone Lake, YNP, Wyoming, USA - YL17G05_0 | ecosystem: Environmental > Aquatic > Freshwater > Lake > Sediment | place: USA: Wyoming | collected... | reverse complement strand
ATGGTATAAGACTCCCCCCGGTATCTGATGGAGTTCAAAATATCGGAGAATTTTCTGACCGCCTCCGTGGCACTTACAACCTTTTCCATGGTTTCCCCTTTTCTCTTAAAATATGATAATCATATTTTACCTAAAATAATACTCCTGGTCAAGGAATAGGAATAAGATCAAAAGGGGCGACCCGCCGGTCGCCCCTACATGCCTTTTAAAAAAGGATCAGAGCAGCGTCCGGTCCAGGCTGCGGTATTGGATGGCCTCGGAGATGTGCGGGGCGGTGATAGATTCCACCTCCTCCAGGTCAGCGATGGTGCGCGCAATTTTCAGGATGCGGGTGTAGGCCCGGGCCGAGAGGCCGAGTTTGTCGATCGCCTTCTCCAAAAGATTTTTGGAGTCTTCCCCGATCTGGCAGTATTTTTTCAAGAACCGCGAGCTCATCTGGGCGTTGCAGTAAATGCGCTTGCCGCCGAAGCGCTGCCGCTGAATTTCCCGGGCGCGGTTGACCCGTCTTTTGATCGCCTCCGAGTCCTCCCCCGATCTATCCTCCGTAAGGTCCCGGTAGCGCACGGCGGGAACCTCGATGTGGATGTCGATGCGGTCCAGGAGCGGGCCGGAGATCTTGGAACGGTAGCGCAGGATCTGGGGCATGGTGCAGGTGCATTCCCGGTTGGGGTCCGTGTAGAAACCGCAGGGACAAGGATTCATGGCCCCGACGAGCATGAAAGAGGATGGAAAGGTAAGCGAGGAGAGCGCCCGGGAAATCGTCACCTTCCCATCTTCCAGCGGCTGGCGCAGAACCTCCAGAACGTTCTTTTTAAACTCCGGCAGTTCATCCAAAAAGAGGACGCCGTGGTGCGAAAGACTCACCTCCCCCGGCCTGGGAATTTGGCCCCCGCCGACGAGCCCGGCGTCGGAGATGGTGTGATGGGGAGAGCGGAAAGGACGGGTGGCAATTAAAGAACTGTGAGCTGGGAGCAAGCCCAGGACGCTGTAAATCCGGGTCACCTCGATGGCCTCCTCAAAAGAGAGGTCGGGCAGGATCGTGGGGATCCGTTTGGAAAGCATCGTCTTCCCGGCCCCCGGAGGACCGATCATGACGATGTTATGCCCCCCGGCCGCCGCAATTTCCAGGGCCCGCTTGACGTGCTCCTGGCCCTTGACTTCGTTGAAATCTTCCCCGTAATTCCTTTCCCGATGAAAGATCTCCTGAAGATCTACAGAGGTACGGGAGAGAGCTTTTTGGCCGTTGAAAAAATCGACCACATCGGAGAGAACCTCCACCCCCAAAACCTCGATCCCCTGGACCACAGCCGCCTCTTCGGCATTCTCTAGGGGAAGGAGGACTCCGCGCTTGCCTTTGGTCTGGGCCGCAATAGCGAGCGAGAGAGCGCCCCGGATGGATTTCACCCGCCCGTCGAGAGAAAGCTCCCCCAGAAGGAGGTAATCTTCCAGGCGTTCCTTGGACACGATTTCCAGGGCGGTGAGGATGCCCACCGCGATGGGCAGGTCGAACCCGGCTCCTTCCTTTTTCACGTCTGCCGGGGCGAGATTGACGGTGATTCGTTTGGGCGGGAAATCATAGCCGGAGTTTTTGATGGCCGACTTCACCCGGTCTTTGGACTCCTTGACCGCCCCATCCGGCAGGCCCACCGTGGCAAAAACAGGGAGGCCTTGAACGATGTCCACCTCCACTTCCACTACGTAGGCATCGATCCCCAAAATGGCACCACTCAAGACTTTGGCCAGCATGCGAAGATCCTCACCCAGAATTGAAGAAAAGACCCGATTTAAGCATTGATGGAAGGAGGCAATTTTTCTATACTTATAACAAAATGGTTTAGGCAAGGCAAGCCTTTTGGGAGGGCCGGGGCAAAATCATGCCAACCATGGAGGAGGGAAGATGGCCAAATTAAGCCATTTTGACAAGGAGGGCCGAGCCCGGATGGTGGACGTGAGCGCTAAGCCTGCAACGAAACGCACGGCCATAGCCTCTGGCCGGGTGCTCATGAAGGGTCAGACGCTGGAACGAATCGTAAGCAAGAAGATCGAGAAAGGCGATGTCCTGGGAGTGGCCAGGGTGGCCGGGATCATGGCGGCGAAGCGCACCGGAGAGATCATCCCCATGTGCCACCCGTTGGCCATCGACAGCGTGGAGATCCGGTTCCAACCGGATGGTCGCCGGTCGGAGGTGCGAATTGAGGCCCGGGTGAAATCCACGGGCAAGACCGGGGTGGAGATGGAAGCCTTGATGGCCACCGCCGCCGCCGCCCTGACGATTTATGATATGTGTAAGGCCGTTGACCGGGGAATGATCATCTCGGACATCAAGCTGATGAAAAAGTCCGGGGGAAAAAGCGGAGCCTATATTCGGCCTGCGGGATGAACCAGAGGCCCGCGTCGGGGACGGTTTAATTTATTTCTTTTTCTTCCGATTTATGATATATAAGTAATTTCAAATCCAAAAGCTTGAAGGAATGGAGAAAATGAAAAAAGAGAGGCTCGCCTACTTCCGGGAGCTTCTGAACGAACGTTTCAAGGTCCTGCTCAACGAGGCGGAAAAGACTGTCACCGGTATGACCAGTGACAAAAACACCTTCCCCGATCCTACCGACCGGGCCAACCTGGAGACTGACCGCAATTTTGAGCTGCGCATCCGCGACCGCGAGAGAAAGCTGATTCTGAAGATCAAAGAGGCTTTGGCCAGAATCGAGGAAGGGACCTTTGGCACCTGTGAAGAATGCGGTGAGGAGATTTCCGAAGAACGCCTGAAGGCCCGCCCGATGACGACCTTGTGCATCGAATGCAAGACCAAAGCGGAAGCGGAAGAGAGCCAAAAAGCAGCCCTCCGAGAAGAGACCTAACCCCTGTAACTGCTCAACTTTGATCATCCCGCCAGACTTCGCCTTCCCTGCATTCCCAGGACATTTTCATTCATCACCGGCGGGAGGGCAGTTCTCTCGCCAGGAGGGCAGCCCCTAAGGCGCCGATGATCTGAGGTTCCGGCGGGACAAGCAGCTTTACCGCCAACCTCTCCTCCAGAGCCCTCACTACTCCCTCATTCTTGGCCACTCCGCCTGTTAGGGTTACCTTTTCCTCTACCCCGACGCGGCGGACGAGTCCTAGAATGCGGTCGGCGATGGCGTCGTGCAATCCACGGATGATCACTTCTTTCGGCTGATTCTCCGCAATCAGAGAGACCACCTCGGATTCCGCAAAGACCGTACACATGCTGGAGATCTGGATCGTCCGCGGCGCGCTCAGGGAAAGCGCGCCCAGGTCCTCCAGCTTGACTTCCAGGGCATGGGCCATGACTTCCAAAAAACGGCCCGTGCCGGCGGCGCATTTATCATTCATCTGAAAGTCCACGTTTCGCCCCTGCCCATCCAGCCGAATCACTTTACTGTCCTGCCCGCCGATATCAATCACCGTGCGCGTTTCCGGGTGGACAAAGAATGCGCCGCGGGCATGGCAGGTAATCTCCGTGATCATCTTATCAGAGGAGGAGAAGGAGGCCCGTCCGTATCCCGTGGTGACGATGGCGGAGAGGTCTTCCTTTCTCAGACCCGCCTGCTGAAGGGTTGTCGCCAGAGAGCGCTCCGCGGCCGCCTGGCTTTTTGCGCCCGTGGGCAAAATGGAGGAACCCAGGATCCGGCTGTCCTGTAAAATCACGGTCTCAGTCGTAATCGAACCGATGTCAATTCCGGCAACAATCATATCGCGTTTAACCTTGAGATAATAATTTTTTTGGAGTATATTACCCGCCAGCCAAAAAGGCAAGGGAAGACTGACCCGGCCCACCCCCAGTTTTGTGCGAAGCCCTGGGCCCGGCGGGGAGGGCGATTCCTTCGGACTCCAAGGCGGTGGTTCGTCCCTAGAGCGGGCGGGGTTTAGCCGGGGCTTCTCGGTAGCCCTTCGATCCCGCCTTCCTTTGCGGAAAGACACTGGATGCCCTCGGGAGAATCCATTCCCGCCGGGATTCCTCATCCATCGCTCTCCCCGCCGGGCAATCCTGGCGAGGGAAAACTGGGGGTGGGCAAGAAGACTGACCGCAGAAGCGGATCGTTGAGTGCTGACCGTTTTAAGGAGAGTGGACCATGGATTTTCAATTGACGGAAGAGCAAAAGATGATCCAGGAGATGGCGCGCCTCTTCGCGGAGAAAGAGCTGAAGCCCCGCGCCGCAGAGATTGACGCGACGCGCCTGTATCCTCTTCCCCTCCTGAAGACTATGGCCGGCTTGGGGCTGATGGGCATGAATATCCCTGCGGAATACGGAGGCTCCCAGGCCGGGGTGGTAAGCTACAGCCTGGCCATGACGGAAATCGCCAAGGCCTGTGCCTCGACTGCCGTGACCATGGCCGTGACCAATATGGCGGCGGAACTGATCCATTCCTTCGGAAAAGAGGAGGTTCGCCGGGTTCACATCCCCAAAATCTGCCAGGGGGAATATTCTGGGGGAGCCTTTGCCCTGACCGAGTCCACGGCGGGCTCAGACTCGGCCTCCATGAAATCCAGTGCCGCGAAAGAGGGGGACCACTATGTGCTCAACGGCTCCAAGACCTTCATCACCAACGCCGAGTTCGCCGGAATCTTCGTGGTCTGGGCGAAGACTGATAAGGATGCCGGGCCCAGGGGGATCAGCGCTTTCCTCGTAGAAAAAGGGCATCCCGGGTTTGTGGTGGGCCGAAACGAAGAGAAGATGGGTCAGCGCGGCTCCAGTACCAATGAGATCTCCATCGAGAATTGTCGCCTGCCCCGACAGAGCCTTTTGGGGCAGGAGGGCGACGGCTTCAAAATCGCCATGATGGCCTTGGACGGCGGGCGGATCGGTATCGGATCCATGGCCGTGGGCATCGGCTTGGCGGCCATCGAATATGCCACGGAATACGCCAAGAACCGGACCCAATTCGGTAAACCGATCACTTCGTTCCAGGCAATCCAGTGCATGATCGCCGACAGCTTTACAGAATTGGAAGCTGCCCGGCTGATGGTTTTACGCGCCGCTTTTTTGAAAGAGAAGGCGCGCCGCTTCACCCGGGAAGCTTCCATGGCCAAGCTTCTGGCCACGGAAACGGCCAACCGCGTCTGTTACCGGGCCCTGCAGATGCTGGGGGGATATGGCTACGTGCGGGAATACCCCTTGGAACGCTATGCGCGAGACTGCCGGGTGACCACGATTTACGAGGGGACCTCCGAAATCCAGCGAATCGTCATCGCCCGGGAAATACTGGGGCAGGAATTCGTTTAAAGATTTTTGATCTCTTTAATCGTTATTTCCCTCTTACCCTTCTTCCCCTTTCCCCTTTTGTTGGGTCACAGCACTTCATTCGCTTCCCGGATCATCTTGTAATTGCCTTTGGCCTTGGCCTGTTCCAGGAGCTCATCCAGCCATTGGGTTAACAGGATCTCTTGTTTCTGCTGAAGAAGCCCTAGACGGTAATTCTCCTTTTGGGAATTAAACTGGGTCAGGTCAACATCCTTTTTCTCTTTCAGGTGGATGATCCAGAACTTGCCGTCGATAAAGATCGGGTTTTCCGGGTACGCGTTCTTCAGGCCGAGGGTAGCAACGGCTTTCCGCAGCTCTTCAGAATTGCCCATCTTGGGAGGATCGTTACCCCGGTCGAAGAAGCCGGTCTCCTGCACTCTAAGCCTCTCCTGCGCGGCCAGGGACTTTACCTCCGCCCCTTTCCTCAATCTTTCCAAAACCTCCTTGGCCTTGGCCAAGGCCTTCTCCTTCTGCTTTTCCCGCCTCAGAGCTTCGGACACCTGCCCTTCCACTTCTTTCAATTCAGGGGTACGGGGTTCAATCCTTTCCAGCACCTGGAGAACGGCAAAGGTCTCTCCCAGACGGAGCACCGGGCTGACCTCGCCTTTGCTCAGGGAAAGCGCCGCGTCGTTCAGTTTCGGGTCCAGGTCAACCTTGTCGTTGGCGGAAAAAAGCCCCGTTTCCTTGAGCCTCAGGTTTTTTTCTTTGGCAAAGTTGTCTAACCCTTTTCCTTTGGGGGACGAGGCATAAGCTTGATCGGCATCATCATGGGCCAGTTCTCTGGTTTTGCGGGTCCGCAAAAAGGTCGCAATCTGATCCTTGACTTTTCCCAGCGGCTCAACCTTTGCCTCTTGGATTTCATCTACCTTAAGAATATGGAAACCGTAGGGAGTCTGAACGACCTTGCTGATCTCGCCGACCTTTACGGAGAAGGCTTCTTGCTCAAACTCCGGCACAAGCTGACCGCGAGTGAGGTAACCGAGGTCCCCGCCGCGATTCTTCGTTCCTGGGTCCTCGGAATACTGCTTGGCCAGTTGGGCGAAGTCTTTTCCTTTCACCGCCTCGTCGCGAATGGACTCTGCCTTTTTCCGGGCCTGGGCTGAGGTCTCAGCGTCCTTCGCTTCAGCCTTGATGAGGATATGGCGAACTTTAACGCGTTTGCGTTGAGTATACTTTTCCCGGTTATTCTGGTAATAGTCTTCCAATTCTTTGGGGGGTATCTGGACGTGTTTCTCATAATCTTTCGGGTCGAACAGGAGATACTGGGCCCTGACCCTGGGCGGGATTTTGAAATCCTCCCGATGCTTGGCAAAGTATCCCCTCACCTCATCGGGAGTCAGCGACACGTCTCGGATGTCCGCCGGGTCGAGAGAGAGCACCTCCAGGTTCACCTTTTCGAAAATGGCCTTGTAAAAATCCAGGACTTCCGGGTCTGAAACCTTGGCCGCAGAAATGATCAAGCGCTGGACCTTGGAGAGCAGAAGCGTCTGTTGCTGGCTGGCCTCAAATTCCTTGGCGGTCATCCGCGCACCCTGGAGAGCGCGGAGGTAGGACGCCTGGTCAAAGGCGCCATCTTTCTGAAAGGCCGGGAAACCTTGAATCGCAGCCTGTACCTCTCCTGGAGTAACCGTTAATCCCAGGCGATGCGCCTCTTTAAGAAGGAGGACCTTGTTGATTAAATCCCGGACCGCCCGCTCTTTCAGACCCATTTTCTTGGCCATCTCTTCCGTGAACATCTCCCGGTAGATGGACTGGTAACTTTCCCGGAGTCTTTGATAGTAGTTCTTGGCCTCGACGATGCTGATGGTTTGCCCATCGATCTTCACCAGGTCTCGCTCCCGGCCCTCATGGGGGTTCCAGATCCCCCAGAAGATGAAGACCACTACCACGGCGCCCAGAGCCACTTTAATCATCCAGGATTGGGCGTGCCGTCTCATAAAATCAAGCATGCTTTAGGTTCCCCTTTCGCTTCCAACTTTTGACATTTTATGTTAACTTGCCGATAATAAAAAGACAAGATTTTTTATATTTGAGCCTGTGATTCAGACATTAGACTTGATGATCTCGTAAAAAGTCCGTAAATTTACTTTTCTGTCATTCCCGTGAAAACGGGAATCCAGTCTTTTCAATGAGTTTCATAGATTCTGGATTCCCGCCTGCGCGGGAATGACGACTTTTTACGAGTTCATCAGACTTCAGACAGCAGACTAACGGGCAAAATGGCTGGTAATGACCCGAAGAAACAGTCTGGAGTCTAAAGTCTGAGGTCCTTTGTCTGAATTGCAGATATCTGAGCCTTGCCCGCTTTTTTTTCATTGGGGAGGGGGTCAACTCGCGCTACGATTCCGGATCCCTTCCGGGCCCCGGCCACGATAAATGGGAGCACGAAAATAAAGGGGCCGGCTGTTTAAATCTCTTGCCCCAGCCGCCGAATTTTGTTAGTATAAATTTCAAAATCTCCCCGGGCGTTCATTTTTCTTCCAGGGGATATTCCTTCCCGCTCCGGGGAGTCGTCATGAAAGGAGCCGGCGAATGATTTTTGATTCCATCCTGGGCCTATTCTCTAATGATCTGGCCATCGACCTGGGTACCGCCACGACCCTTGTCTACGTCAAAGGCAAGGGGATTGTCCTCTGTGAGCCATCCGTGGTGGCCGTCCGCAAAGACCACCGGGGAGGGCGAAAGATCCTGGCTGTGGGAAAAGAAGCCAAAAAAATGCTGGGCCGAACGCCGGGAAACATCGTGGCCATCCGGCCGATGAAGGATGGGGTTATCGCCGACTTCGAAATCACCGAGTCCATGCTCCGTTACTTTATCGCGCAAGTTCACAAGGGGCGGACCTTGGTGCGGCCCCGGATTATCGTTTCCGTTCCGTCCGGGATCACCGAAGTGGAGAAGCGGGCCGTCCGGGAGTCGGCGCAGTCCGCCGGGGCTCGGGAGGTCTACCTGATCGAAGAACCCATGGCCGCAGCCATCGGAGCGGGGCTGCCGGTCAGCGAGCCCTCGGGCAATATGATCGTGGACATCGGAGGAGGGACTTCCGAGGTGGCGGTGATTTCCCTTTCCGGTATCGTCTACAGCCAGTCGGTCCGGGTGGGCGGTGATAAGATGGACGAAGCCGTCGCCCAGTTTATCAAGCGTAAGTACAACCTGCTCATCGGGGAACGCACCGCGGAAATGGTCAAGATTCAAATCGGCACGGCCTACCCCGAAGAAGTGGTGCGGACCATGGAAATCAAAGGGCGGGATCTCCTGTCCGGTACCCCCAAGGTTTTGCAGGTCAGCTCCGAAGAAATGCGCGAGGCTTTAGCCGAGCCCATCAATGCCATCCTGGAAGCTGTCAAAACCACCCTGGAGAGAACCCCCCCCGAGCTGGCCGCGGATATCGTGGACAAGGGGATCATATTGGCCGGCGGGGGGTCTTTACTCCGGAACCTGGACGTTCTCCTGCGAGAGGAGACTAGCCTTCCCGTTACCATCACGGAAGATCCCTTATCCGCGGTGGTGTTGGGATCGGGAAAAGCTCTGGACGAACTCGACCTCCTGCGAGAGGTGATGATTAAAACCTAAGGGTCCTCTACGGATGGAGATGAACGGGTAACGGTGAAAATGGCTGATGATTGAGTTGCTGAAACGTTTCCGCCTTCTTTTCATCGCGTTGCTTTTTCTCCTCCCAGCCTTCCTGGTCCTCACCCTTCATGTCCGAGAAGAACGCAAGGCCTCCTTCGCCGAACGAGTTCTCATGCAGCTCTCCCTCCCACTCCAGCAAAGGGCCCAGCGGGCCCTCCTCTGGGTGAGGGGAGTAGGGGAGCAGTACGTCTTTCTGACTCGGGTGCAGCAGGAAAATCAAGATCTCAAGCGCACGGTCAGCGCCCTGCGCGAAGAGAACAACCGCCTGAAGGAAGCCCTCTGGACAGAAGACCGCCTGAAGAAGCTCTCCCACCTGCAATCCCAGTATTCCTCGGTCAGCCTGGTGGCCCAAATCTTCGCTCGCGACCCTTCGAGCTGGTTCAAGACCGTCTTGGTAAACAAAGGCGAAAAGGATGGCGTGGCCAAAGACATGGCCGTGGTCACTTCGGAAGGGGTCGTGGGCCGGGTGATCGAAGTTTCCCTGCATACCGCTAAAGTCCTGCTCATGACCGACCCCAACAGCGCCATGGACGTGATCGTCCAGCGTTCCCGCACTCAGGGGATCATGGAAGGGAAGGTGGAAGAGGTCTGTGTTCTCAAATATGTTCAGAAAAACGAGGACGTTCAGGTCGGGGATAAAGTGATTACCTCCGGCCTGGGAGGTATCTTTCCCAAGGGCTTGATGACGGGTACGGTCACCAAGGTGGAACGGAAGCGTCCGGGCATCTTCCAGTACATCGAGGTCACTCCTTCGGTGGACTTTTCCAGATTGGAGGAAGTTCTCATCCTGAGAGGAGAGTCTTGAAGATTCCCCTGAAAATCCGCGGAATCGAAAAAAGAGATCGGCGCCGGCTCGAAGCCATCCTCAAAGCCCAAGAACATTTTAAGCCCGAAGAGGTGCAAGTCGCTCTGGAACTCATCGACATCGGGCTTACCCAATCGGGACCGGAAGATTACATTTTCCGAATCGCCGAGGGACCGGATGGGCAAATCTTCGGATACATCTGCTATGGCCAAGCTCCCTTGACCGACGCCGTCTACGACATCTACTGGATCGTCGTCCATCCTGCTTCCTGGAATTATGGGACAGGAACCTCTCTTCTCCATCAAGCCGAAGAAGAGATGAAGCGGCGGAGGGCCCGCCTCCTGCTCATCGAGACTTCCTCCCGGCCTCCCTATGAGATTCCCCGGGCCTTTTACCGAAAGCATGGATATGAAGAGCAAGCCAGAATCCTTGATTATTATGAGGTCGGGGATCACAAGCTGATCTTCGGTAAAATCCTCCCTTCATGAAAGAGTAAGTTTCAAGTTTTAAATTAATTGGGACGCAGATTTTCGCAGATACTCGCAGATAAAGATTTCAAGCCAATTGTCCCCAGGATGTCCCTATGAATCTTTGATCATAGGGTCAAAAAGGAATTTCCTATACTACTAATGAGGCCATAATTGTCTAGACATGGATTTCATCTTTTTTAAATCATCCTGGATTCCGGCTTCCGCCGGAATGACGACAAAGAACCGTGCCTTTCTAATGTTTGTCTCTCCGGCGAAAGCCGGAGTCCAGTTCGAGGCTTTAAAAACGAAAGGTCCTCCAACCAATGATGTTTAGACTATTATGGACTCATTAGTATCAAGTTTGATGGAATCGTAAAAAGTCCTTTTGGCCCCATTTTCGTCATTCCCGCGGAAGCGGGAATCCAGTTAATTCAATTAGTTAACACAGGGTTAACACCGGTAAACACCTGTCTATCGCTGGGGCGTTTATCCAGCTCCAGATCATACATATGGAGCAAGTCCCCACCTTCGTCCCATCTTGGGTCTCCGGTAAGATCAAAAGGAGTAGGTAATCCCTTCACAGTCTCGTTCTGATAGGTTTCCGTAGCCCTCAGGTAGGCGATCCCTTTCCGTTTCGCCGTCTCCAAAGCTTTATCGTCAGGGAAGTAATACCCATTTTCATCAACCCTTTCAATCATTCCTGCTTTGATTCTTCTTCCCATCCAGCCGGAGATGGCAGCTCCCGATACCCTAAATATTTTGGCCAAATTTCCAGGGGTAATTCTTTCCTTCCTCACCCGTTTTGGAGAAACCCCCGGCGACGATAGTGACCCTCTTGATCCCTTTTGCCACGCAATCCCGGAGAAGGGCGGGCGTGAGATTATAGGGAACGGCTACGACGGCCAGGTCAATCGGCCCCTCAATGCTCTTCAAATCGGGATAAGTTTTCACCCCCAGAATCTCCGTTGTTTCGGGGTTGATGGGATAAACCTTCCCCTTAAAACCTAGTTTTACCAGATTGGCCAGGAGGTTGTGGTTGGGCCGCAGGGAATTCCTTGAAGCCCCCACGATGGCCACGCTTTCAGGGTAGAAAAATTTGTGGAGGAAATGATGATCGCTGCTTTCCATATCTTTCCTTTTTCACCTCACTATCAAAATATACCCAGATGTTTCTGAAGCTTCTTCGTCCTCAATAAATTTAATAGGACGCAGATTTCCGCAGATGAACGCAGAAACATAAAGAATACCGGAATCAGAAGACAGAATTCATGAGATGATTTTCTATCAAGTTAAGCCCCCTCACCCTTCCCCTCTCCCCCGCAAACGGGGGAGAGGGCGGGGGTGAGGGGGAAGGATAAAAAAGGAAATTCCTATACCATCAAGTTAGGAGCCAACAGCTATATTCGCAAGCCCCTTAATTTTGAAAAATTCGCTGCGGCCGTGCGACAACTTAAGCTTTACTGGCTGGTCTTAAACGAAGCCCCGCCGAATTCAGGAAAGGATTAAATGGGTCTCCCTTACGTTTGCTCCCGGTCGAAGATTCCGAAGACGAGGCGTTGCTTCTGACGAAAGAATTCATCGTCACCATGGCCATTGGCCGCTAAGATTCTCAGGCTCGATGCCCCTCCCCCGGGTGTAGAGGGTTTTCATTAGAGAAGTCCCCGCCGTCAAAATTTTGTCAAATTTCATTCCGCCAAATTTCTAGAACCTTTTTTGAGAAGGCCTGCAAAAGGAATTCTGCTTCCCCTTTTGGTTTTAACCCTTTGATTTTCCTGCCCTGTCAGAGAGTCTGGGACGAAAATTTTTAATGGCATCCATATTGCATTCTAAAAAGCGGGGTAAACCCTGAGAGGGAAGAGACCTTCCCGGAGAGGTAAGCCCGGGGTAGCAAAGATCCCCCAACAGCCTATTGCGAGCGCACGGCATATATAAATCGCAACCCCGCTCAAAAGAGACGGGTGATTTTTGGATTCATTCGTGGTTAGGGGAAAGAGGAATTAAGATGGGTACCCCCCTGCGAGTTCTTATTGTAGAAGATTCGGAGGACGACGCCCTGTTGGTATTGCGTGAACTCCGGCGCGGAGGATATGAGCCGGTTTTCAGACGGGTTGAAACCCCGGAAGCCATGGCCGCTGAATTGGAAAGAGAAACCTGGGATATCGTCATTTCCGATTACGTCCTGCCCCGCTTCACGGGACTGGAGGCCCTCAACCTCATGCTGAAGAAAGGGCTTGAACTACCTTTCATCGTCACCTCGGGGAAGGCTGACGAAGAAACGCTCGTGAAGGCCATGAAGGCCGGGGTCAATGACTACATCATGAAAAACAACTTATCCCGACTGGTTCCCGCGGTCGAACGCGAACTCCGCAAGGCGGCGGTACGGCGGGAGAGAAAAAAGGCCGAGGAGGCTTTGCGAGAGAACGAAGAATTATATCGTTCCTTATTCGAGAATATGCTGAACGGATTTGCTTATTGCAAGATGCTTTTTCATCAAAATCAACCGCAGGACTTCATCTACCTTAACGTTAACAATTCCTTCGAGGCACTGACAGGGTTGAAGAATGTCATTGGGAAAAAAGTATCCGAAGTCATTCCGGGCATACGAGAGTCTGATCCAAAGTTGTTTGAGATCTGTGGCCGAGTGGCTTTGTCCGGAAGACCCGAGAGGTTTGAAATCTACGTGGATGCCTTGGGGGCCTGGTTTTGGATATCGGTGTATAGCCCGAGAAAAGAATACTTTGTGGCCGTATTTGACGTTATCACCGAGCGAAAAAAAGGGGGGGAGGCGCTTCGGGAGAGCGAGTGGGCGGCCCAGCGGCTGGCCCAAGAGAATGCCGTCATGGCGGAAATTGGGCGCATTATCAGCTCCACCCTGAACATTGAAGAGGTCTATGAACGGTTCGCCGCAGAATCCCGTAAGTTGATTCCTTTTGACAGGATCGCGGTTTCCCTCAATAATCCCGAAGAGGATACCGCTACCGTGGCCTATGCCTCGGGGGTGGAAATAGAAGGGAAATGTGTTGGCGATGTTTTTGCTCTATCCCATACGGTTAACGAGCAAGTCATGCGCACCCGGGCGGGTTTGATCCTTCAACCGGAGGCCCTGGAGGAGTTGGAGGGCCGATTTCCTACCCTTATACCCACTTTTCGGGCGGGGTTACAGTCGATGATGTCCGTACCCCTTATCTCCCGGGATCAAGTAATTGGGACTTTGCAGTTCCGGCCGAAAAAAATCAAAGCCTACACCGATCGGGATCTGAAGCTGGCTGAGCGTATTGGCGCCCAGATTGCCGGGGCCGTTGCGAATGCAAAGCTCTTTGGTGAGCGCAAGCAAGCGGAGGAGTCCATAAAGAAAGCAAAGGAATTCTATGAAACCGTCATTAATAGCATGAAGGACGCTCTCTCCATTATTGACGTGAAGGATCTCAAGATCGTCGACATAAACAAAGGTTTTCTTGATCGGTGGGGAATGAAGAAGGAAGAAGTGATCGGGAAGAGGTGTTATGAGATAACTCATAAATTCAGCGGCCCCTGTGATTCCCCGGAGCATGTCTGTCCCATAATGGGCACTTTAAAGACAGGTATCCCATCCGTAGCTGAACATGTACATTTCGAAAAAGAGGGTACCAAGAGACACGTAGAAGTCTCCGCCTCCCCCATAAGAAATGAAAGAGGAGAGATCATTCAAGTCGTTCATGTGGACAAAGACATCACCGAACGTAAGAATTTAGAGAGCCAATTGGTCCAGGCTCAAAAACTGGAGTCGATCGGCCAGTTGGCGGCCGGGATTGCGCATGAGATTAACACCCCTACCCAATACGTAGGCGACAACACCCGGTTTTCTAATGAGGCCTTCAATGACCTGCTTCGCCTTATGGGAAAGTACGACCAACTATTCCAGACGATAAAGAACGGTTCTCCGCTGGATGGAGTCTTGCAAGAAATTGAGAGGATCGCCAAAGAAATTGACTTGGCCTATCTCACGGACGAGATTCCCAAGGCGATCCGGCAGACCTTAGAAGGGGTGGAGCGCGTTAGGATTATCGTCCAGGCGATGAAGGAGTTTTCTCACCCCGGGACGAAAGAGAAGACACCCATTAACCTCAATAAAGCGATCCAGAATACCATCACCATTGCCCTGAATGAGTGGAAGTACGTGGCCGAGATGGCTACGGAGTTCGATTCTTCCTTGCCCTTAGTGTCCGGTCTGCCGGGAGAATTAAACCAGGTGATCCTGAATATGATTATCAACGCGGCCCATGCCATTGCGGATGTGGTAGGGGATGGAGCGAAGGGGAAAGGAACCATTACCGTGAGCACATGCCATGATGGGAACTGGGCAGAGATCCGGGTGAGCGACACCGGAACGGGGATCCCGGAGAATATCCGTTCCCGGATTTTTGATCCCTTCTTCACGACGAAGAAGGTCGGGAAGGGGACAGGACAGGGATTGACCATCTCTCATTCCGTGATTGTAGATAAGCATGGCGGCACCATCCATTTTGATACCGAAATGGGAAAAGGGACCACCTTCATCATCCGACTTCCCCTTGAAGATGGGGCAGGGTTATAAGGATGGAGGAAACCAAAAAAAGAATCCTTTTCGTCGATGATGAACCCCGACTTCTCGAAGGGCTGCAGAGGACGCTCCGGAGTATGCGCCAGGAATGGGAAATGCGCTTCGCCGGAAGTGGACAGGAAGCCCTGGAATATTTGAGCAAAGAACCAGTGGACGTGATTGTTTCCGATATGCTCATGCCCGGCATGGATGGAGCCCAATTGTTGATTGAAGTGATGAAACGCCATCCTCAGATTGCTCGAATCGTTCTCTCCGGACATTCAGAAGAGGAGACCATTCTGAAGTCTGTGCGACCCGCCCATCAGTATCTGGCCAAGCCCTGTGATGCGGAGACTTTGAAATCTCTGCTGATGAGCGCCTGCGCCCTGCGCGACCTATTGGCGGAGGAGTCTATCAAACGCATCGTCTCCAGCATGGATTCGATTCCGAGCCTCCCTTCTTTGTACGCAGAAATCATCGAAGAATTACATTCTCCGAATGCGTCCATCCAAAAAGTGGGGACGATCGTCTCCAAAGACATGAGGATGACGGTCAAGATCCTGCAGTTGGTCAACTCCGCTTTTTTTGGACCCCGACGTCATGTCTCCAGCCCCGCACAGGCGGTCAGCCTTCTTGGGCTTGATACCATCAAAGCCCTTGTCCTCTCGGGCCATATTTTTACCCAGCTTGATTCGCCAAAGGCAACTGGCCTGTCTTTGGAGAGGCTGTGGAGGCATAGCTTCCTCACAGGAATCCTGGCCAAAGCGATCGCCCGGGAGGAAAAGCTGGAACAGCTTTTGGTCGATGACTCCTTTATCGCGGGTTTACTCCATGACCTGGGAAAACCCATTCTTGCGATTAACTTCCCCGAGCGATATGGAGAAATTCAAAGGGTGGCGAAGGAGAAGAATCTCTGCTTATCGGAAGCTGAAAGTGCCATAATGGGTGCTACGCATTCGGAAGTGGGGGCTTATTTAGCCGGGCTCTGGGGGCTGCCAGACCCCATTGTCGAAGGTTTAGCCTTCCACCATTATCCTGCCAAATGCCGGGGACAGGGATTCAGTCCCCTATTGGCCGTGCATGTTGCCAATGTTTTGGAACATCAGGAAGACAGTTCAGATGGGGAGCAGACTAAGCCCCAGATCAATTCCGATCATTTGTCCAGACTGGGTATGATCAATCGCCTGGCTGTATGGCAAGAGATTTGTCGCCGGGCAATCCAGGAAGGGGAGACGAATGAGTGATAGAATTCTCTTTGTGGATGATGATTCCGATCTATTAGCATCCTTTCAACGTCAGTTGAGGAATCAGTTCACAGTTGACATCTCACCGGATGGGCAACATGGGTTGGAATCAATCACTCACCAGGGGCCATACGCTATCATCGTCTCTGACTTCCGCATGCCCGGGATGGACGGGGTTCAATTCCTTTCCCGTGCACGGGAGATTGCCCCCGACAGCGTGCGCATGTTGCTCACGGGTTATGCAGACGTGCAAACGGCTATCGAAGCGGTAAACGAAGGAAATATATTTCGACTTCTGACAAAGCCCTGTCCGCCGGAAACCTTGACGAGGGCCCTGACAGCGGGAATCAAACAGTACCAGCTGGTTACGGCAGAACGGGAGCTCCTGGAAAAGACACTCAGCGGCAGCATCAAGGTTCTCAGCGAAGTGCTGTCGCTGGTGAACCTGGAGGCCTTCGGGCGGGCGGCACGGATCACCCGGTACGTCCGCCAAATTGCCTCCCAAATGTGTTTATCCGAAGTGTGGCAATTCGAAACTGCGGCCATGCTCTCGCAAATTGGGTGGATCATCCTGCAAGAGGAACCGCTGAAGAAAATTTACCGGGGTTCGAGCCTCACGGGAAAGGAGGAACAAGTCTTCAAAATGCACCCCTCGGTTGCGTCCGACTTGATTGGCAAGATCCCAAGGATGGAAAAGATTGCCGAGATTATCACCTATCAGGAAAAGCGTTTCGACGGTTCCGGGATTCCCATCGATTCTTGCAAGGAGGACCAAATTCCCTTGGGCGCGAGGATCCTTAAAGTTATTCTTGATTTCGATGCCCTGCAAGTGGCGGGGGATTCAAAAGAAAAAGCACTGGATCAACTCAAACAGCGATCCGCATGGTACGACCATAGTGTAGTGGCTGCTTTAGAGGCGGTTATTCGACTGGAGGCCAATTATCAGGTTAGAATCGTCGCCGTTAAGGACCTCTAGCAAAACATGATCGTGGCCCAAGATGTTAAGACCTTGAAAGGCTTGTTGCTGATTTCAAAGGGGCAGGAGGTTTCCCGAGCATTGATGGAGCGCTCGAATGAATTCGTCTCCAGCCCGGGGATTCAAGAACCGATCCGCGTGATTGTAGCACGAGAGAATTAGATACGTCTTTCAAATGAAATCTCGACTCCAGGGAGGAATATAGCATGTCACGCAAAGTACTTTTTGTTGATGATGAACCCCTTGTGACTGAGTCATTAAAACGGGCTATGCGCAAAGAGCCCTACGAAGTTTTGAGTGCCAAATCGGCCAAGGAGGCTTTAGGAATATTGGCCCGGGGACCCGTGGATGTTGTTATTTCCGATGAGAAAATGCCCGGCATGCAGGGGTCTGAGTTTCTCGCCGTGGTCTGCAAGCAATACCCTGAAACCATCCGGATCATTTTGACTGGACATGGAAGTATGGAAGCGGCCATCCGGGCCATCAACGAGGGAGAGATCTACCGCTTCTTAACAAAGCCCTGCAATGATGTCGATCTTGCCGTAACCATTCGTCAGGCGCTACAACTGAAGGACCTAACGGGGCTATCACGACGACTGTTAGAAAAAAACAAGCGCCAAGCATCAATCCTCCAGGAATTGGAAAAAGAGCATCCGGGAATTACAAAGGTGAAAAGGACTTCTACGGGTGCAGTAATCCTCGACGATGAGCAGGATGATGCTATGGACGAATTGATCAGAAGCATCCAGAAACCACCTCATGAATAGCGGGAGCGACCTCTGGATCTTCCCAGAGAGATTTCTAGCCAGTTCCCATCCGGAAACCCCCTCTCCCCTTGGAGGGTAATGTCAAAAAAGTTATGAAAAACCAATCAGGAAGATAAATAAAAACAAGTACATCCCTCCCCCTTGAGGGGGGAGGGAAAAGGGTGGGGGTGAAA
>Ga0315276_10002162_pt1 | contig 17894 bp, 17 predicted proteins | sample YL17G05_0_MG_FD_204542 | JGI IMG/M metagenome (GOLD analysis project Ga0315276, IMG submission 204542) | Sediment microbial communities from Yellowstone Lake, YNP, Wyoming, USA - YL17G05_0 | ecosystem: Environmental > Aquatic > Freshwater > Lake > Sediment | place: USA: Wyoming | collected... | reverse complement strand
TTAATACGCTTGCTACGTCCCTCAGTTCTTTCACCCCCACCCTTTTCCCTCCCCCCTCAAGGGGGAGGGATGTACTTGTTTTTATTTATCTTCCTGATTGGTTTTTCATAACTTTTTTGACATTACCTTAATTTATGATGCGCAGCTTTTAGAATTGGAGCCTATTTCTCCGTGAATCTTTATCCCATAATAAACTACGGATAAGGCTGATTCCTTGACGTAGGTCAAGATTTACATATTTTTAAGAATTTCATCGATCCCCGTCCGTTCCAAGACCACCCCGAAACGCTCCCCCCCGGCACAGTATTTCTGATAATGATCCAGGCAACGGTCAACTACTTTCAAGGCCTCTTCCACACCATAGATTGCGGGTAACTCCCGGCCCAGCCTGGGATGCCGGCCCAGTTTCCCCCCCACAAGAATACGGTATCCGCGGACCGCTTCTTGAAGGGTTCCCGTGGGGCAAACGGCTATGCACTGACCGCAGGAGAGGCACCGAGCATGGTCCACTTCCGGACCCCGGGTCCTGAGTGAAATGGCACCTTCCCTGCAGGCTTCAACGCAGGCCCCACATTGGTTGCAGGCCGTATCCGAGACCTTGGGGCTCCGGGCGCCGATCAGGCCCAGGTCTACGATCTGGGGACGGGAACAGGCATTGGGGCAATCGGAGATCGATACACGAAACTCGTGGTGCATCTTTAAGGGCCCTTTCACCCGGTCTTTTAAAAAAGATTTCAGGTTCCTTCCCGCGAGACGCTCTTCGATTTTCTTTAGGAAGTCATCAAAGATGACAGCCCGGTTGGGACAGCCACTCGGCCCAAAACAGGTTTCCACCTGGTAGCCCTTGACTTCCTCTTCCAGCTGGTTCAAGAAGCGCCTCTGGCAGGTCCTGACGTGGTCCACAAGAACCTCTTCGGCGCCACACCGGACGGCTTCTTCTTCCACCCGTTTTTTCACCCGTTTGCGGACAAAGAAAGGAATTTTGGATATGGCCTCATCGGCCTCTTGGGACCATTTCATTAGCTCAACCCCCATAATCTATTTTAATCCTAAACGATCCTCCGTGATAAGCCTTGATTTAAGTCAAAAGAAAATGATATTTTCCTTTACAGGAAAGAGATCCATGGGACTGATCGATCAAATCGCCGCCATTCCCCTATTCCAGGGGCTTCCCCGGGAGCGACAGGAGGACCTGGCCATGATCGTGGTGGATCAGATATTCAGGCGGGGTCAGACGATCTTTTCCGAGGGAGACGAGGGAGCCGGTTTCTACGTAGTGATTTCGGGCCGGGTGAAGGTTTTCAAACTTTCCCCCGAGGGTAAAGAACAGATCTTTCACATCCTGGGTCCCGGTGAACCCTTTGGAGAAGCGGCGGTTTTTGCGGGCGAGAACTTCCCGGCCTATGCCGAAGCCCTCGCGGAAAGCCGCGTCTTCTTCTTTCCCCGTCTGGGATTTGTCGACCTGATTAAGAAGAATCCCTCTCTCGCCCTGAACATGCTCGCGGTCCTATCCCGGCGTCTGCGGAAATTTGCCGTTCTGGTGGAAGACCTTTCCCTCAAGGAAGTGCCGGGCAGGCTGGCTGCCTACCTCCTTTTCCGGAGTGAACGAAAGAAAAGAAGTGAAGAGCTGGAGCTGGATGTTTCCAAGAACCAGCTGGCCAGTCTTCTGGGCACCATCCCCGAGACTCTTTCGCGAATTTTGGCGCGGATGACCCGGGAAAGGTTCATCAGAACCAGTGGACAACGGCGTATTCAAATCCTGGACCGGAAGGGCCTGGAACAATTGGCAAGCGGCGAAAGGCGCCTGCCTTAAGAAAATTGGAGGGAGAAAAAAGATTACGGGATGAAATAAGGTAAGCCGCCAATCGGCGGTCAAGCAAAAAAAGACCCCGGGATTTTACTCTCCCGGGGTCTTAGGGTGTGTTTCCAGATCCTCAGCACTTTACCACATCGATCGCTTGCAGGCCCTTCTTGCCCTGGGCGATTTCGAACTCGACCTCGTCCCCTTCATGAAGAACCTTGAAGCCGTCTTGTTTAATGGATGAGAAGTGCACGAATAAATCCTCGCCACTATCCTGGGAAATAAATCCAAATCCCTTTTGCTCATTGAACCATTTGACTCGACCTTTGGACATTGCATCTCACCTCCTTCCTTTTCCACGCTGATAAGATGCAACAGCCCGGGTCGGGGCAAATAAAAAAGCCGCATAAGCATGAAGAGCTATGCGGCTTTTTTTCTTCCAAACCAAAACTCTTTGCAACTTATATTTTTATAATAAATTTTTTCTTCGAAGCTGTCAAGGGAAAAAACAAGAAAAAATAAGAAAAACGCGAGTAGGAATCTATGTCGCCGGTTGATATGTTCCCGTTGGTAAAAGTACCCTCGGAATGGGAATCCTCTTGATTTCGGGCAAGTCTTCTGATAGCTTCCTCTACCGAATCGAGAGAACATGTATCCGGCGGATAAACCAGGTTTTTTCTATGGTTGGGTCATTGTGGCCACCTGTTTCATAGCGGCCACAAGTTATGGGCTCTTTTACACTTTTGGGGTCTTCTTTAAATCCCTTCAGACCGAATTCGGTTGGGGCAGAGCCCTCACCGGATCTGTCCATTCCGTTCACCTGGTAATCTACGCTCTTTCCACTTATTTCTTCGGGCGACTAACGGATAGCATTGGACCCCGTCGGGCGCTTACCTTAGGGGCCTTTTTCATCGGAATCGGTCTAATCCTTTGCAGCCGGATCCACAGCATCTGGCATCTTTACTTCTTTTATATAATCGCCTCTCTGGGGTCTGGGGTGACCGTCTCTCTGCCCAATGCCACGGTCCAGAAATGGTTCGTAAGAAAGAGAGGGCTCGCCCTGGGTCTGGTTACCGCTGGGGTAGGGGCCGGAACTTTATTGTTGGCTCCTTTAACCCAATATCTGATTACCTCCCTGGGTTGGCGAACCAGCTACATAATCCTCGGGATCTGCTATTGGGCGCTACTCACATTGGCTGCGATGGCCATGGTGGATCAACCTGGGAAAAAGGGACTGAAACCTTATGGCTGGCAGGACAAAGTTGGAGCTGAACAAGAAAAGGATGTTGGGTTTCATGATTGGCCGACTAAAGAGGCCATGAAAACTAAAATCTTTTGGTTGATTATCCTCATCTATTTTTTCACCAATCTACCCATCCACATGGTGATGATCCACATCGTTCCCTACCTCACGGACCTGGGTATATCCAGGGCTTTTGCTGCCGGCGCCCTGGGGCTAATCGGGGGAATCAGCATCTCCGGGAGGATTGGTATGGGAGTCCTGTCAGAGAAAATTGGATGGAAATGGGGGCTCTTTCTCTGTTGCCTCATCTGCTCCCTTATGCTGTTTTGGTTAATTCGTGTCAGAGCCCCTTGGATGCTCTTAGTTTTTACCCTGACCTATGGCTTTTTTTATGGGGGAAAGATAACCAACATACCGGGCTTAATCGGCTCTTTCTTCGGGACCCGGTCGTTGGGGGAAATCATCGGGATCATCCACGCAGTTTCCCTTACCGGCGGGATCATTGGCCCGGTCCTAGGCGGTTATATTTACGATCGGAGCGGAAGCTACCGACTCGCCTTTCTGATCGCGGCCTTGGCCTTTCTTACCGCCTCCATCTTGACCCTTTTCGCCCATCCGCCAAGAGTAAGAGAAAAATAACTACTCTCAAAATGAAGGACGCCGAAACTCGTTGTGAGCAAGCCGCCTTTATCAAAGACGGACTCAACAAGGGCTGCCCAAGACCTCCAGACCGGAAACGTGGGTCGGGCTCGGGCGACACGAAACAGGGCTTAGATTTTTCTCAAATACCTGCTTGCACCAGGAATACCCATCATTCTCCCCAATCAAGGGATTATGCTGGGCTGGTTCAGAGGGATCCGTTCAGATCTTATAAATCTTCCAGACTGAAGTTGAAAAAAATTTGGGAAAAAAGGAAAATTCAAATAAGTCCACTGCCGATGGATTTGCCCTATCTATGTCAGCTATCGCTGTTTTTCAGGGATATCGCTTTCTCAAAACACAGTCATGGGCCCCAGGTTGGTTAAAGGAAAATTCCCACAGCATGAGTTTGGCACCCTTGCCTTCCGGGGGATTCATCATTGGATACAAATTCGATTTCTGACCTCTCTCCACGTTGCCCCCAGGCTGACTTATGCCCGTCTCCAGGCAACCAGCGTGCAACTCATCCCTAGTTCCTTGATTGCCCATTAACAAAGAAGGCTTCGGGCGTCGCCCAATCAGGCAGCTTCCCTGGAGAAAAAATGTCTCTCGGCTCTATCTTGAGCCACGCTACGACTCGACAATCCGCTTTCCCCGAAGGGATCGCTCGTCTGTTCCTCAAACAATCGTGATGTTCCCGTAAAAAGTCGTCACTCCGGTGGAAACCGGAGTCCAGAGAATTTTTAAGTATCTGAAATAACTGGATTCCGGCTTTTGCCGGAATGACGGAAATACGTCTTTTCAGACTTTTTACGAGATCATCAATCGTTATGACTTCGATTTTTCTCGGTAATGCTGGGATGCATGCGGATCAAGATTTCTCCGCTTTTTACGTTTCTCCAGGACTTCTCGGATCTTCTGTTTAAGCTCCTTGAGGTCGGATGATTTAATTACGTAAGCCTCAGCCCCCCAGGTCATGAAATTCTCCCGGTACTGGGGGAAGGCCGTGTTCAAGATGATGGGGATTTGGCGGTCATAGCCAAGCATGGCATTCAACGTTTCGATGCCATCCATTAAGGGCATGCGGATGTCCATCACTACGGCCTGAGGCTTTTCTTCCTTGAATTTCTCCAGGGCCTGTTTTCCATCTTCAGCCAGGATGACCTCATAGCCTTCTTCGGAAAGTTCCTCCTGGTAAAGATAAAGAAGGCTAAGGTCGTCGTCCACGCAAAGAATCTTTTTCATGGCCCCCCCCTTTCTTCCCGGTGTACCTTGAAGAATCCAGTCTCTCTGCTTAATTCCTGGCGGATTCGTGCTTTGCTGCTAACATGACCACTAAAAACCATATTCATAAGAGGTCCTCTCCCTACTTTTAGAAATCGATATAATTCCGATTGGTGGATTCTCCAACCATTTCCAGCTTTAGTAGCCCTAATCCTTCCAAGGTGAATATATTTCAAGAAGGTCGGTCTGGAGATCTTTAGGTATTCAATGGCTTCTTTGGTCGTCAGGACCACATCTTTTCCGCCAGTGGCATTCGCTTGCCCTGCTTTTATCCAGGTTTTCTAGGTTTTCCTCAATTTTTCAGCAAAAGCTATACCAAGGAGAAAATCTGGACTTAATTTCTGTAACCTTTTAATTTTTAAGATTTATTCTAATTCTTACGGGGGAACTCCAAATACAGAATTTGCCATTATAGAACATATTTTGTTCAAAAATGTGCAGATTATCGCATTTTTGAGCTATACGTGGTAGAAATGTTTGACGATTGTGAAAGGGGGAAATAGCGCAATTTACGAATAATGGGGTGGCCTGGAGCGATTGGCCGGCTGAACCAAACGGATTTATTATCCGGTGGTTTGGGCCCGGGCAGCGTCCCGGGCGGCTTTGATGAGTGGCGGGAAACTGTACGTGGGCAAGGAACAACCAGGGGCCAGGATGAACTTTGTGTTACCCGCCAAGGCTAGCGCCGTCTTGACCTGGTCACGGATTACCTGCACTGAAACATAGGGAAATCTGACGTGGTCCAACCCGGCCATTAGAGTGAAAGAGGTTCGCCGTCGTGCTTCGGCAATCGTCGGCCCTCCGTTTAAGTCTGCCCAGGATAACGCGCTAACCGGGTAATCGAGCAGCCGGTCGAAGTACAGCTTTTCCCCATGGGCATGGAGGATGTGAAATTCCGCTTTGCCTTGAATCGCTTTCAAAAATTCCAGGTCAAACGGACGCATGAACTGCTCGTACTGCTCCAGGGTCACGCTCTCCGCGGTGGCTGGCACCGATAAAAAAATCCCGGCCGCTCCTCTCTCCAGGCTGGCTAAAGCGTACTGGATGAGGTTTTCGTTCACAACTTTGAGGGAGGCTTTGAGGGCCTGGGGATGATCGGCCATCAGCTTCGGCATCGCCTCTTTGACTAGATTCCGCCGCAGCGTGTTCCAGGCGTTGAAGACTGTATCCACGAACAAGGCCTTTCCACGCAGGGCCTTGCTGATTATCTCGATGGCTCTCAACTGGTTTCCCATAGGGGCCTGAGTAACATCAAAAGGTGTGACTCTTTCGAGGTCAGCGGGCGTGGCCATACCTTCCAGTCCCTTCGGCATCGGATAGTCGTAGTCGTTCATCACTTTCAAGAAGTCCAGGTCGTAGGCCTCAAAGAATTCCAGGTGCACCTGGGCGGTGCGCTCGGGGGAAGCGTGCTGGGTCCCGAAATGATACCAGACAGAAAATGGGGGCCGGTCTACTGGCTTCCCGGCCAATGTATTCCGCAGCCTTTCTATTTTTGTCATCATTCTTGATCCTCCATCGCCTTCCCGACCACCAGGTCTTTGATGATCCGGGATTTGGAGAGCGGCTCCAGGGTAATATCTCCTTGGATTACCGTCTGACAGAATAGCGCGGTCTTGCCGTTGATCTTACCCGTACATCGGCCGCAGATTCCAAGGTCGCAGGCTGCATGATCGTAGTAAGCCAGGGTGCCGTCGAGGTTTAGATAGATGTAATCAAGGGCGCTCATAGCGCTCATGCCCTTTTCGTAGGGCACTTCATATTTCTTATAATAAGGCTCTTGGTCTACAGAAGGGTCAAAGCGGAATACTCTTACATCGATTTTTTTCCCAGGCATGGTTCTTACCTCTCGATTGCAGAGCATGGAGTAGAGAGCATAGAGCCAAAAACGCAATAGCTTTTGCTCCAAGCTCCATGCCCTTGCTTTTTTAGTGGTGTCCTCCGATATCCGAGCGACTTTGCATCATTCTTTTCATCATATCCAAAAAGGGCACTTTTCCTTTTGGGGGTGTGAGTGAAGTTACGGTGACCGGTCTCCGGGAAACCTTCATAGCTGCCGCATCGAACTGTACAATGTTTTCTCGGAGCCAGTTGTCATTATCGGTGTAGGGGAAATCTTCCCGATAATGGACTCCGCGGCTCTCCGTACGGTGCAAAGCGCTGACGGCTGAGGTTTTCAAGAGGTGAACCATGTTTTTCAGTTCGATGGCGTCGAGCCATTCCTTGTTGTAGGTCCGGCTTTTGGAGGTGGTCGCAAGATTGGGAAGTTCATCTTTGAGAACGCTGTCCAAAGAGGCGATGAAACCAGAGAGTTCTTCCTCCTTGCGGATCGGTCCCAGACTTTTATGGGCCATTTCCTGCACCCGTCTTCGTACCGGGGCCGGTTTGAGGCGGCTTTGGCGAGTCAAGGGCCGCTCGACCTCTTCCTGCAGGGGCCGGAAGGCCCGCGCATCAAGCTTACGCATCCTGTTTTTCCTGGCGTATTCTCCAGCGTTTCGCCCGGCATCCGCCCCGTGGACCAGCATCTCCGTGATCGCCGAGCATACGCGGTTGGCGCCAAAGGGCCCCAGCGTGCATTCCCCGGCGGCATAAAGCCCCTCCACTCCGGTTTCAAATCTTTCATCGATCACAATGCCGCCGTCAAAATACTCCACCACCGCTCCGACCTCGACGGGTTCGTTATCTTTGAACATCTTTCCAAGTTCGGATAAGTCGAGGGCCTTGTACTTCCAATTGGGGAACCTGGCAGTGGCGACTCGTTCTAGCGTCTCCCACGGTACCTGCCCCCGCCTCATATAGACCCCGCCGTTGGGAGAACCCTTACCTTCCCGAACCTCTCTCATGGTCGCAAAGGAGACAAAGCATTTGTTCCACTCCATGGTGGTTCCCGTTTCGACCACGAAAGGATCGTATTTTTTCAGAAAGGGTTCGCCGACTCTGTTGGTCAGCTCCAGGCTGCACCGGTTCCCCAGGATGTAGGTGGCCAGGCTCCCCCGCCACACGGGGGGCGATAGGATTATGTTGCAGCAAAAAGTGACAAACTCTGTATTGCCGAGTTCCGCGCCGGCCCGGTGAGCCATGGCCATCCCTTCACCGGAGAGATCCCGCATGCCGGTGTTGGGCCAGAAAGCCTTGTGCCACCCGCCTGTAGCCATCACCACGGCTTTGGCCCGGAAATGGATGAATTCCCCCGTGCGAATGTCAAGACCCAGCGCTCCACCAATCTTGCCTTCCTGGAGAACAAGATCGAGCAGCATCGTGTCTTCCAGGAATTCTACCCCCACGTCCCCGGCATGCCGGCGCAAGGCATCGATGATGCCGATCCCGGTGGTAAAAATGGCCCGCTCCTCTGAAGCATGGGGCTTCACTCCCCAGTCCAGCAGCTCTTTTAGCCTGGCCGGAGCATTTTGAATATATTGCTCTACCAGTTTCTGGTTATTCAGGTAAAAACCCTGGGCCACAATATCATTAAAAAATTTTTCCGGCGAATCTCTCGGCTCTCCAGGGAAGCCGAGCTGGCTCAGACTCCGTCCATCCAGAGTGAAATCTGCCCCGGCCATCGGTGTTGCCCCACATCGGGCGAGGGGACCCTTGCTCAACAGGAGTGCCTTCACCCCTGCTTCCCTCGCGCCGATGACTGCCCGGAAGCCGGCGCCGCCGCCTCCGACAACCAAAACATCCGTTTCAATCGATCTCTCGGCCATGGAATGACTCCTCATTTTTTCTTTTTCTTCGAACGCACGGCCAGCTCGCAGTACGGGTCTCCGTCGAGGACATTCTTAGTGTGGACGCACTCCAATTCTGGATTATAAGCCTCGTACTTGGCCTGATCCACAAAGCAGTAAAGGCGCCCGATCTCCGGGACCCCCAGCTCTTTCCAAGCCTCCGCCAGGTAGCAGGTATGGACCCGGGCTCTTTTTTCCCCATCCACCATGACCTTCTCTCTGCTTGCCCATCCGAGGGCTGGAAGATCGTCCTGGAAATTCTCCGGAAGAGTGGGGAGACCTTTGGCCAGCGTTTTCTCCCTGACCTTTTTCCCGACCATTTCCCCATAAAGCCGGATGGCTTTTTTGGCGAGTTCTTTCCCCTTTTCTTTTCCCAGTTCATCGATAATCGTCTTGGCAAAAGCGTAGTGGATGAGAGCCGTCCGGGTAATCATCGATTTTAATTGACTGAGCGCTTCATCCTTGGAAATCATTTTTTTCTTTTCCATCCGATCTCCTCCCTGAAAATTTTTTCGGAAAGATTTGTTTTGGGTCACAAATGAGCACAAAACCAAGGGGTTTCTGAATGCTCCTTACCCAAGGGGAATCATGACGGTTTGTACTTTCTCAGGCGTTTCATGGCTTCGGCCAGCCGATCCGCCGAGAGGGTCAACGCAATGCGCAGGTACCCCTCTCCGTACTTTCCGTACATCGAACCCGGGATCATCCATACGTTCGCCTCTTCCAGTGCTTTGAAGCAGAATTCCTGGGAAGTGTAGCCCTTGGGGATGGTGGCCCATATGTAAAAGGTGGCTTCCGGGCTCTGCACCTCCAGGCCGATTTCCCGCAGGCCCTTTACGACCACATCCCGGCGCTCCTTAAAGATTCGGTTGCGATCTTCCATGAAATCGATCGGGCCGTTCAGGGCCTTGGTGGCGGCTACTTGCATGGGATAATACATGCCCCGGTCGGTGTGAGACTTGATTTTGGCCATACCGGCAATCACATCCTTATTGCCCACCAGCATTCCGGTGCGCCAGCCGCAGCAGTTGTAAGATTTTGACAAAGAGTGAAATTCTACCCCAACCTCCTTGGCCCCGGCAACCTCCAAAAAGCTTGGTGGCCGGCAATCGAAACAGATTTCCGAATAGGGGTTATCAGAAACGACGATTACATCGAAGGACTTTGCCCAATCGACGAGTTTCCTGTAGAACTCGAGTCCCGCGGAAGCCCCCGTAGGATTATTCGGGTAGTTGACCCAGATCATTCTTGCGTTCCTGGAGATTCCAGTGGGAATCGATTCCAACTGAGGAAGAAAACCATTTTCCCTTAACAAGGGCACCCATTCAATTTGCCCGCCGGCCAGCTTTACCCCTGCTTCATAAGAGGGATAAGAAGGATCCGGGATGAGGGCGATGTCTCCGACATCCAGCAAACAAAGATGAATGAGAAAGAGCCCTTCGCTGGAACCCAGTAGAGGGATCACTTCCGTGTTGGCATCCAGCTCCACTCCGAATCTTCGCCGATACCAGCCCGCAATGGCTTCCTTGAGAGGCTTGATGGAATAGAAGCTCGGATAGTGATGATGATCGGGATGACTAACCGCATCCCGCAGGGCATCCAGGAGGTGCTGCGGGGGAGTAACGTCAGGATCCCCCAGCCCCAGGTTGATGACGTCGCGCCCCTCTTCCTTCATCTTAGTCAGGCGCAGGTTCATTTCCGTGCCCAGATACCCCCTAAAGAAATCCATCCGTTTGGCCAATCGCATTTCTAACTCCTTAAAATACGGAAGATTGGAATGATGGAATGTTGATGGAATCGTAAAAAGTCCGTAAATTCGTTTTCCTGTCATTCCCGTGGAAACGGGAATCCAGTCTTTTCAATAGGTTTCGTGGGGGCTGGATTCCCGCCTACGCGGGAATGACGACTTTTTACGAGATCATCAATGTTGGAATAATGGGGAAAGATCCAATTGTCATAACCATTCTTCCAATATTCCATTCTTCCAGCTGTCATATGCTTTCTTCTTCATACACATTGGCAATGCAGCACAAGAAGGTAACGTTCTCTTTGTCGCTAACGTTTTTCATGCTGTGAGCTTCCATAGTGGGAATGAAGATGAAATCATTGGGCCCAAGGACTTTTTGGTCGACGATCTGGTCGGTCTTGGGGTCATGGTTGAAGCACTTTATATGGCCGCTCAGAATATACATGGTCTGGTAATAGAGATGGTTATGGATCGGGATCTCACCGCTTGGCCCGATGGTGAAAAATCGCAGGCCATATTCCGGCGCTCCCTCCGGCCCTGCCTGGGAAAGCCATCGAATCCACACATCCTTTACCGGCAGAGGTTTTCCCTTATAGGGATACGTTTCGATTTTCTGATCCTTTTTGTCATTTACGTTCATTACGATCATACTTTCCTCCTGATCTTTTGGTGATCTGGCCTGTCTGCTCATTTATTCTATCTGGTTTTCTGAGACTCGAACACCAAATAATCAAACGACCGGCGAGACCAATAATTTTTTGGTGGTTAGAATCATAAGAAATTTCTATCCTTTTCAAGGAGTTGTCGAGGAAATTGGTCAATCCATTGGGTATCTTCTCTTCCATCCTCTAATCTCATCCGAAAGAAAGAGGCAGGCAGCGGACGATTGACAAATGGGCGGAATTGCCATATTCTGCGAGAAAAAGAGGCCTGCTCTGAGGAAAGCGAAAATACCTTTCCTTAATCTGGCGAATAAAATCCGGGGAGAACCAGGATTCAAGAAAGCCGTGAAAAAGCGGTTGTCCTCAGTTCGGGAGGGGGTCGAAAATGATCAAAAAAATAGACCACATTGCCATTGCCGTCCGGAACCTGCAAGAGTCCAGGAAAAAAATCGAGGATCTTTTTGACGCAAAGTTCATTGTGGAAAAAGTGAATCCAGAAGGGCAATACAAAGTGGCCATCTTCCAGGTGGGAGAAAGCACCTTTTCCATGTTGGAGCCAACCAGCCCTGAGGGGTTTGTGGCCAAACATATTGAGCGGTATGGAGAGACCACGCAGCATATGGGTCTTGAAGTGGATGATTTAAACAAGTTTATCGAGAATCTTCATTCCAAGGGCGTGAAAACTTCTGGCTACATTGAGATTGAGGGTGTCCGCAAGGAGGTCTTAGTCGGACCCAAAAATCCCTTCGGCGTCATCCTGCAGGTTTTTGAATGGCTCGGGGAATACAAACATGCATCTCCGGAGAAGCGAATGACAAAAGCTTGGGGATGAAACGCTCAAAGCCTCTTTTCCCAGGTTTCGGATGATTCCTTAACCTAGGCAACATGAGCAGTGTAAGAAAATAAATGAGGGATGAGGTCAGCGATGAATGACAAAATTGGAATCAGAAGAATCGGTATCCTGACGGGCGGGGGCGATTGCCCTGGGCTGAATGCCGTGATCCGGGCAGTTGTGAAGACAGCCATTTTCAAGTACAAATTGGAGGTCATTGGCTTTCTGGAAGGGTATTTGGGCATGATCAAGAATATGACCCGGAGGCTTGAATCTGGGGATGCCTCCGGAATTCTGCATCAAGGGGGGACGATCCTGGGGACCTCCAACCGCGATAACCCTTTTCGCTTTGCGGTCACGGCCCGGGGGAAAAAAACCTTCCGGGATGTCTCCGACCAGGCCATTCGGAATCTGAAGCGAAATAAAGTGGACGCGCTGATCGCGGTGGGGGGAGATGGATCCCTGACGATTGCCTACCAGCTTTATCAGAAAGGATTCCCCATCGTCGGAATTCCCAAAACCATCGATAACGATCTTTGGGGTACCGATGTCACCTTCGGCTTTAACACGGCTCTGCAGACCGCCATGGAAGCGATCGATAAGATTCAAACGACGGCGGCCTCCCACCATCGGGTCATGGTCGTTGAAGTAATGGGTCGCTATGCCGGATGGATTGCCCTGCAGGCCGGCATTGCTTCTGGGGGGGACGTCGTCTTAATTCCAGAGATTCCCTACGACATCGAGAAAGTCTGCGAAGTCGTGAGGGAAAGGTATCGCTACGGAAGACGGTCCAGCATCGTGGTCGTGGCAGAGGGAGCGATACCCAAAAAAGGGAAGGTGGTCGTTCAGAAACTGGTGGAAGACAGCACAGATCCGGTGCGCTTGGGAGGAGTGGGCTATAAGGTCGGAGATGAGATCGAAAAGAGGACAGGCCTGGAAACTCGAGTCATCGTTTTAGGCCATATTCAGCGAGGCGGATCTCCCATCGCTTTCGACCGGATTCTGGCCACGCGTTACGGCGCCAATGCGGTGGACCTGGTAATGCAAAGGAAGTTTGGCCGGATGATTTGCCTGCGCGGCCTGAGGATTGAAGATGTCGCCCTGAAAAGAATACAGGGCGACCAGAGGAAGGTCCTCCCGCACGGCGACCTGACCAAAACAGCCCGTTCCATCGGCGTTTCCTTCGGGGATTGATTGGGTCGTTCGCGCCGTTAATTATTTTTGGAGATCAAAGGAAGGTTCTAATGAAACTCGAAAACGGAAAATACGAAAAATTTTATGACCGGCTGGGGCTCAGCGAACATCCACTGGGTATCTTTTACAGTGACGAGGAACCAGCCAAGGGGGTCCGGCCCAAGGGAGGCGGGCGCGAGTGCTTGATTGCTCTGTTAAAGCGGGCGCGCCATCATGGAGAGGCAGTCTATTTTGACGAAAATCATATAGGCTGTCCGGGCGGGGCCTATTACATGGGCTTTCGCCCCATGTCCATGCCGAAAATCGAGTATTTTCTATCCTGCGGGATCCCCGGGGAGATGGAAGGGGAGAGGTACATCAAGACCCCGGAGCGTGCGAAGGAATATTTTGCTTCTGTAAAGCCGAGGAAAGCGCCGGCAAAATACGGGATCTTTAAAGCCTTCGATAAGCTGGCGCCTCATGAGGAGCCCGAAGTCGTCATCTTCTTTGCGCCCCCGGATGTGCTCTCGGGCCTGGTCGTACTGACGAGTTATGCCACCGAACGGATGGATGCTGTGCGCGTAACCTTCAGTTCCGGCTGCGGAGCCATCGTCACCCATCCTTTGAAGGAGGCAGAGAAAGAAAATCCCCAGGCCATTCTCGGGATGTTCGACGTCTCGGCCCGCCCTTTCGTGGAACCGAACATCCTTACGTTCGCCATGCCGACAAAATTATTCCTGACCCTTCTGGACAACCAAGACGAAAGTTTTCTGATTACAGAAAGCTGGAAAAAGGTAAGAGAAAGGATAAAAGAGCAAAGCGCATAGGGCCGGTTACTGCGCGTCATCTTGTCAAGAACCTTGGTGTGGTGATGGTCAAGCCGGATCGCCACTTGACTCGAATGGCGGTCAAGACAGGATACGACTCAGCAGAGCGGATGTGCCGAACGATCGCTGAAGTAGTTGGGGACTCATTGTCGGTGATCGACATCGTAATTTGGCGGTACGCAACGATTGCCGATAACTTCGAGACTGAATGCGGATGCCGGTAATACAGGTGACCTCCTGATCGAACAACAACTGAGCCTCTCTTCAGTTAGCAGCAATGGGCTTAGGTATCTGGGTATTGACTCACTGCCCCTTTCTGGATAATCCACCGGTATGGCGAGGAAGCCAAGAGTTCACTTCCCGGGGCACTTTGTCATATAATTGGTTGGAAAAGAACGTAGTCGAGGGCCGCAAAAGTAAAATAAAAAAATAACGCAGGCTGACCCGATTTCCAGGTTTGCTAAAGGTCAAAAATAGACCGGCCTAATTTTTGTTAGATTATAATGGCTGGGTAAGGAAATGCACTTCGAGATCTTGGGTGACATTCTTTGGACTGAAACAATTGCCTCGGGTCGTAGCATTCGTGAGATGCGAAGGCTGAATCGCGTCTATGGGAAAACAAACTGGAGGAAACGGAAGGGATTTGCTAAAATTAGATTGCCAGATGGGACGGTGAAGCTTGCAGAACTCCACTGGTATGAAGGGCATGGCAAGGGAAGAAAAGAAATAAAAATCAAAAAATACTTGGAGTAAAAAAAATGAAACAGAAATTTCTGCTTTGCGTCGACAATGAGGGGTACGAGGCATCTTTGGAGATACGGAAGTTGTATGAAAAAATTCCCGACAAGGAGGCCGAACGTCACGACCAAGTCAGAATTATTGATGAATCTGGAGAGGATTATCTTTACCCTTCCACTTTCTTTGCTCCCGTCAGGCTTTCAATCCAAACCAAAAGCAGAATCCTAGAAAAAGCAGCCTAACACGTTTTAGAGAAGTGTTGCTCGATTGACCATCTCCACCAAGTGATGGACTTCCTTCTTTAAGCCCGCCTGATGGATTCCATCCATCAACTGGAGGAGACAGCCGCTGCACGTGGTGGTAACAATGTCGGCTCCACTGTCTTCGATGGCCGAAGTCTTACGGTCCAGGATTTTCAACGAGAGATCGTAGTTGGCCACATTGAAGCTTCCGCCCTGCCCGCAGCAGCGGTTGGCATCTCTCATCTCCACGTATTCGAGACCCGGCGTGGACTGCAGGAGATCCCGGGGTTCCTTGAAGATCCCCAGCTTGCGGCGGAGGTGGCAGGGATCATGGTAGGTAACCCGCAGGACTTTATTCCCCGGGCTGTTCCCTTTCCTTTTCAAATCAGGGATCTGGGCCAAGAGCCTGGAAGCGTCACTCACTTTTTCGGAGAAAGCCAGGGCTTTTGCCCGGAAGGGATCGTCTTCGCCAAAGAGCAGGGGGTAATCCAGCTTGAGCATGGCGGCGCAGGAGGCGCAATGGGCGACGACCTGATCCAGGTTCTCCTCCGCGAAGGCCTCGATGTTCCGCCGGGCGATGGAGCGGGGGGTGTCCTCATCGCCTGATCCGAAGGCCGGAAGGCCGCAGCACTTCTGCTCTTTAGGAATATAGACCGATATTCCGTTTCCAACGAAAAGGTCCAGAGTGGCTTGGGATATCCGCGGGAACAGGTAGTTGCTCACGCACCCCACGAAGAGCCCCACCCGCATAGTTTCTTTTTCCGCTCGAACCCACCCGGAGTGGATGTCCAGAAAGGGGTCCTGGGCGATGGGCGGGATGAACCTCTTCGAATCTATAAAAGGCATGGGGAAACGGAGCCGGAGGCCGCTCTCCTCGGGAATCTTCTCCAGAAAAAGATGCTGGAGGGAAGCGGCTCCCTTCAGAACCAGGGGCATGAGACGGTCGGTGTCCAGGAAGTATTTGAAGATGGCTTTTTTGGACAAGGTCAACCCCTTCTCCTTGACCAGAAGCGCCCGGGCGTCCCGGATAATTTCGTCCCCGCATACCCCATTCGGACAATTCTCCGTACAGGTCCCGCAGAGGAGGCACTGAGAAAGAATTTGGTAATAACGTTTGGTATATTCGGGATCGCCTTCTTTTAAAGACTCCACCAGAGCCATCTTTCCCCGGGCGGCCAGGGGTTCCTCTAAAGTCTCTAAATAGACAGGGCATTGGGCCAGGCAGTTCCCGCACTTCACACATCGCCGGGCCTCTTCCTGGACTTCGGTCATCTCTTTCATGGTCGTGATCCTTATAAATTCGAAATCCGAATATCGCAATCCGAAACAAATTCGAATTTCGAATGACCGAAACTTTGGTGGTCTTGTAAAAAGTAAAATGTCTCCTCCCCTGGCGGGAGGGGATGAAGGGGAGGGGGATAAATGACCTGCCGAAATTTCTTCATTCTTCACCCTCACCCCAACCCTCTCCCCTCCAGGGAGAGGGAGAATTTTTTCCTTTGAATTTGTTTCGTGCTTCGAATTTCGAGGTTCGAAATTGTTCTTTAGTGAGCCTTGGCCGCCGCCGCATCGGGGAAGATCTTCCCCGGGTTTAAGATATTGTTGGGGTCGAAAGACTGCTTGATCCGCTTCATCACCTTCAAGCCCATATCTCCCAGTTCCATGGCCAGGTAGGGGGCTTTGGTTATGCCAATTCCGTGTTCCCCGGAAAGAGTTCCCCCAAGACCCAGGGTCGCTTCAAAAATTTCTTTCACCGCGAGGTGCGCACGCTCTTCTTCGCCCGGCTTGCGCCGGTCAATCAGCACATTTACGTGAATATTTCCGTCTCCCGCATGGCCGAAGTTGACAATAATCAAGTTATGTTTTTTCGATATCGCCTCCATCTGCCTGAGGAGATTGGCCACTTTCGATCGAGGGACAGTGACATCCTCGTTGATTTTGGTGGGGTTTAACTTCACGACTGCCGAGGAGACCGCTCGTCTGGCCTTCCATAATTCTTCTGCTTCTCTGTCGTCCTTGGCCACTTTCGTTTCAATGGCCCGGTTGGCCTGGCAGATCTTCTGAATCTCCCCGACCTCTCCGTTTAGGACTTCGGGGGCGCCGTCGACCTCGATGATCAGCAGCGCCCCGGCTTCCACCGGCAAGCCCATGTGCAGGTAATCCTCCACGCAGCGGATGGTGGCGTTGTCCATGAATTCCAACGTGGTTGGGATGATCCTGGAGCTGATGATCTGAGAGACCGTGGTGGCCGCCGCTTCGATATTGGGAAACATGGCCAGCATGGTCCGTTTGGCTTTGGGCAACGGGAGGAGGCGGAGGATGATCTTGGTTATAATGCCCAAAGTTCCCTCAGAGCCAACGAGAAGCTTGGTCAAGTCGTACCCCACCACGCTTTTAACCGTTTGCGCACCCGTGGTGATGATCTCTCCAGTGGGCAGGACGACCTCCAGGCCCAGGACGTAGTCTTTAGTCACCCCGTATTTCACAGCGCGGGGCCCGCCGGCGCATTCGGCCACATTGCCCCCGATGGTAGAGGATTTCAGGCTGGCCGGGTCGGGCGGGTAGAAGAGGCCGATCTTTTCCACTTCTTGCTGCAGGTGATAGGTGACTACTCCGGGTTCAACCACGGCCACAAGGTTTTCCGGGTCAATCTGCAAGACCCGGTTCATCTTGGTCAGGACCAGAACCACCCCTCCTTCGACGGGCAAGGTCCCGCCGGTAAATCCCGTGCCGGCACCCCGGGGAATCACCGGAAACCGGGCCTCGTTGGCCAGTTTAAGAATCGCAGAGATTTGCTCTCGATTAAAGGGGTAAACTATCAGGTCCGGAAGGTATCTAAGGTTCGTGGCGTCATAGGAATAACATATCCTTGTCTCTTTGTCCTCGGCGACATTTTCCTTACCGACGATATTTTTAATTCCCTGAATAATGCCCTTATCAACCATATCTCCTTCTTACCCCATATCTTCGTTTCGTTGAATGAT
>Ga0315276_10002161_pt1 | contig 17898 bp, 16 predicted proteins | sample YL17G05_0_MG_FD_204542 | JGI IMG/M metagenome (GOLD analysis project Ga0315276, IMG submission 204542) | Sediment microbial communities from Yellowstone Lake, YNP, Wyoming, USA - YL17G05_0 | ecosystem: Environmental > Aquatic > Freshwater > Lake > Sediment | place: USA: Wyoming | collected... | reverse complement strand
GCGGGCCGCCCGTTAACTGGTACCCTACCGAGGCACCGGCGGAAATAATGGAGTTCGCATGAACCTGGAAGCACGTTTTGCGAAGGCATTGCGCAAACGCGCGCGAAAGGGACGTCGTGGCTACCCTGTTGCGACAGTAGCTTTCTATGGACCTGACGATTCCCGTGCCTCAAAAGTCGCGGTCGGAATCATCTTGAAAGAGGGGGGCAGCGCCGAAATTTTGCAACGTTGGTACTCAGACACTACCGACGTCCGTACCGACCCGCAGACGAATCAACAGATCCTGAACTTCATTCGCACGCACGAGGCAGCTTCCGTCGCTCTGGCAGATCGAATCATTGGATGTCCGCACGAGGAAGGGATCGATTACCCCGAAGGTGAGAAATGTCCGACCTGTCCTTTCTGGGCCACGCGCGATCGTTGGTCCGGGAAAATTGCCCATTGAGACAGGCGCCGCACAGGCGTTGAACCGGATCGGGTCCCGGCTTTCGTCGTCCGGTGCTCGTCGTCTCGACGATGGAGTCCGTCAAGTCGCTTGCCGCGCGGTGGCGCATCTCGTATGCTGCGCCGCGACGCCACCACTCGGGCAACCATGGGCCATCGACTTTCGAAGATCGTCACCAAGACCGGCGACGCCGGCACCACCGGGCTGGGCGACGGCTCGCGCGTGGCCAAGGACTCGACGCGGATCGTCGCCATCGGCGAGGTCGACGAACTCAACTCGACCTTGGGCGTCCTGCTCGCCGACGACCTGCCGGCTGCGGTTCACGAGTGCCTGATCAGCGTCCAGCACGACCTGTTCGACTTGGGCGGCGAGCTGTCGATCCCGGGCTACGTTGCCGTGACCGACGACCACGTCGCGCGGCTCGAAGCCGACGTCGAGCGGTTCAACGCCGATCTCACGCCGCTCAAGGAATTCATCCTGCCCGGGGGCAGCCGCCCGGCGGCGCTGGCTCACGTCGGCCGCACGGTCTGCCGCCGCGCGGAGCGCGCGCTGGTTCGCCTTGCCGCCGATGCGCCGGTGAGTGACGCCGCCCGCCGTTACCTCAATCGACTGTCCGACCTGCTGTTCGTGCTGGCGCGCACGCTGAATCGGGCGAACGGTCGCGGCGACGTGCTGTGGCAGAAGGGGCGCGCCAAGGGAGCAGGCTGAGCATCGCCGCGACCGCGGTCGCCTTTCGCCTGCCCGCATCCGGATTCGGTCCTCTCCCGTATTGAGCACCATGGCCTCACCCGCCCCGCCCCACGCCGATCGCTTCACCGTGCTTGCCGGCCTGCTGGGTCGCACGGCGCTGGCCGACCAGGCCGCATTCGGCGAACTCTATCGCCTGACCTCGGCCGTTCTCCATGCCGTCGCGCTGCGCATCACCCGCGACCGGGGCACGGCCGAGGAAATCCTGCAGGAAGCTTATGTCAGCATCTGGCGCCATGCGGGCACCTACGACGCCGCGAAGGGCCAGCCGCTGACCTGGCTCACGAGCATCGTGCGCAACCGCTGTCTCGACCACCTGCGCCGCCGGGAGATCGACACGGTGACGCTGACCCGCGACGAGGGCGACGACGACGCGATCGACCTGCCGTCCGACGGGCCATCCCCGGTCGAGATGCTGCTCGACGGCGCGGCGGCGCGGGCGGTGCGCGAATGCGTGGACGCCCTCGAAGGGACGCAGAAGCAGGCGATCGCCCTGGCGTTCTTCCATGGACTCACCCACGCCGAGCTGGCCCGGCATCTGCGCCAGCCACTGGGGACGGTCAAATCCTGGATTCGACGCGGCCTCGAACGCCTCAAGCGCTGCCTCGACCGCAGCGCCGAGGCCTGAGAGGCTGAGAGTCTTTCGATCATGCCCGCTCATCACGCCAGACGACGCCCGCTCGTCGTTGCCAATGCTCGCCATAGCCCGAGCTATGGCTGCGCTTTGCGCCTCGATCGGCCGCCTTCTGGCGCGCTGCTCGGGCACGCTCGAAAAACTCTCAGCCTCTGACCCCACCATGAGACCCGTCGCATGAACTTGAGCCGCAGTGACCGCTCCGCACGCCTCGACGCGCTCGCGGCGCAGTACGCGCTGGGCACGCTCTCGCCGCGAGCACGGAGCCGCATGGCCCGTATCGCCCGCGCGGACGCCGTGGTCGCCCGTGCGATCGGCGCCTGGGAAATGCGCCTCAGCGGGCTGGCGGAGGCGATGCCGGGCGTGACGCCGTCGCCACGGATATGGCAGGGCATTCAGTCGCGACTCGGGTTCGCTGAACCCACCCCTCGCCGGGCGCCTTGGTGGGCGAGCCTCGGGCTCTGGCGCGGCCTGGCCTTTGCCAGCTTTGCCGTGGCGTTTGCGCTGGCCGTGACGCTTTTCGGGCCCCGCGCCGAGCGGCCGGACGAGGCGATCGTCGCCGTGCTGGCCGGGCCGGACGCCAAACCGGTGCTGGTTGCGTCCGCCGACCGCGGTGGCCGGTACCTGACGGTGAAAGCGGTGGCCCCGGTGGCGCTGGCGGCCGGACGCGCGCTCGAACTGTGGGCATTGCCCGAGGGCAAGGACCCACGCTCGCTCGGCCTCATTCCGGCGTCGGGAATCGGCCGCGTGGCGCTGACGGCGCCGGCCGGCATCGTGTTCCAGAATATCCCGGCACTCGCCGTCAGCCTGGAGCCCGCCGGCGGTTCACCGACCGGGAAGCCGACCGGCGCCGTGCTCTTCTCGGGCGGCGTCCAGAAGCTTTACTGATCGCGATCGCCGGGCCGGTGTCGCCGTGCGTCGTGGACGTGCCGGCGCCCGTCGCAGTTCCCGGCCCGCGCCCGGGCCGATCTCCGCTCGCCGCGTGCCTGAAAAGCGAAGGGCCGGACGCATGACGCCCGGCCCTTCTGCCGCCGCTCGCCTTGGGGGAGGTCGAGCAGCCGCGGGAAACTAGCTGCGCTTCGGCGGCGCGGCGGTCGGCGAACCGGCCACGGTCGACTCGCGCACCCCGATCACGGTGATGCGACCCGGGACGATGGCGACTTCGGTGGCTGCCGGCGCGACGGCTTGCGCCGCCAGCACGGCGCCGACGGCCGGGTAGCCGGGGGACATCTTTGCCGGCACGACCACTGCGAGGCCGACGGTGAGGGCCGTCATGGCGATGGCGATGATACCGAACGCGGCGCGGGGCGTCGAAGATGGGTAGCGGTTCATGGCGTTTCTCCTGTTCGTTGCTGGCGGTTCGGTCGTTAGATGCGGCGGATCGGCATTCCGGATTCACCGCTTCGTTTCCCGGCGCGACCGGCAGGGCCGTTGCGCTTGGATTGGATACTAGGCGGCCGGGATGACACCCTCAATACGCATGCGACGAATCGGGCGCATCGAGGAACGAAGGCACCTCAGCGCCGACGAAATGCGGCGGAGGGTCACGGCCGCAGGCGCCGGAACAGCGGGAAACGCGCCGCACGGTCGCCGGCCGCGGGTACCGGAACAGCGGGGAACCGCGCCGCGCGGGCGCAGCGGAGGATCAGCGGAAAGGGCGCACCACCTGGTCGATCGCGCCGAACACCGAGCGGCCGCCGGTGTCCAGCATCTCGATGCGGATCCGGTCGCCGAACCGCATGAAGGGTGTCGTCGCCGCGCCGGTGAGGATCGTCTCGACCGTTCGCTGTTCCGCGATGCACGCGTAGCCAACGCCGCCCTCCGCGGCCGGCCGGCCGGGCCCGCCGCGTTCCTTGTTGGACACGGTTCCCGAGCCGACGATGGTACCGGCCTCGAGCTCCCGGGTGCGGGCCAGATGCGCGATCAGCCGGGGAAAGCTGAACGTCATGTCGATCCCCGCGTTCGGCCGGCCGAACAGGACGCCGTTCAGATGCGCGACGAGGGGCAGATGCACCATGCCGTCGCGCCAGGCGTCGCCCAGTTCGTCCGGCGTCACCGCGACCGGTGCAAACGCGCTGGCCGGTTTCGACTGCAGGAACCCGAACCCCTTGCCCAGTTCCGCCGGGATCAGGTTGCGCAGGCTGACGTCGTTGACGAGCATCAGCAGCCGGATCGCCCCGGCGGCCGCGGCGAGCGTCGCGCCCATCGCCACGTCGTCCGTGACCACCGCAACTTCCGCCTCGAAGTCGATGCCCCAGGCCTCGTCGGCGAGCACGATGTCGTCGTGCGCGCCCAACAGGCCGTCCGATCCGCCTTGATACATCAGCGGGTCGGTCCAGAACTCCGGCGGCATCACCGCCCCCCGCGCGCGGCGGACGAGCTCGACGTGGTTCACGTAGGCCGAGCCGTCCGCCCATTGGTAAGCGCGCGGCAGCGGCGCCATCGCGGTGCGCGGCGCGAAGGGTTCGGCGTCGGGCAGGCGACCGGCGTCGAGCTCGGCCGCCAGCGCCGCCAACGCCGGCGCATTCGCATGCCAGTGGTCGAGCGCCCCCTGCAGCGTGCGCGCGATCTCGGGAACGGCAACGCAGCGCGCGAGATCGCGCGAGACGATCACGAGTTGGCCGTCGCGGGTGCCGTCCTTGAGGGTTGCGAATTTCATCGGCGTTTCAGCGCGTAGCCGGCGGCGCGGTCTTCCATTTCCCAGCCCGCCGCGTGCAGCTCTGCGCGCAGCCGGTCCGCCTCGGCCCAGTTCTTCGCGACCCGCGCCGCGGCGCGGCCGTCGGCCAGCTTCGTCACCGCGTCGGGAACCACGTCGACCGGCGGCCCCCACGTCGCGAGCCCCAGCCCGAACACGCGATCGAAGGCGAGCAGCGTCGCGCTGCGCACCGCATCGGGCAGGTCGCCGCGCAGTGCCTCCCAGGCGACGGCCAGCGCTCGCGGCGTGTTGAGGTCGTCGTTGATATCGTTGGTGAAGCGTTCGACCAATGCCGGGTCGGGTTGTGCCGACGGCGAAGCCGCCGCCGCGCCGCGCAATGCGTGGACGCCGTTGCGCATCCGGTCGAGCGCGGTGGCCGCGGCGTCGAGCGCATCCCACGTGAAATTCAGCTGGCCGCGATAGTGGGCGGTCAGGCACAGGTAGCGGTAGGCGAGCGGCTCGTGGCCGCGCTCCTGCAGCGACAGCACGCGCAGGAATTCGCCGGCCGACTTGGCCATCTTGGCGTCGGAGAGAAGCAGGAAATACCCGTGCAGCCAGAAGTTGGCGAGCCGCGTGCCGACGCGGGCTTCGGTCTGCGCGATCTCGTTGGTATGGTGGACGGGGATGTGGTCCTCGCCGCCGCAGTGGATGTCGAAGTAGTCGCCGAGGTATTTCTGGGCCATCGCCGAGCACTCGATGTGCCAGCCGGGGAAACCGCGGCCCCAGGGGCTGTCCCACTCCATCTGCCGCGTTTCTCCGGGCGGCGAGAATTTCCACAGCGCGAAGTCGGTCGGACGGCGCTTCTCGCCCAGGTCCACCCGCTTGCCGGCCTCGAGGCCGGCGACGTCGAGCCGCGCGAGGTGGCCATAGTCCGCCTGCTTGCTGGTGTCGAAATAGATGCCGTCCGCCGTGCGGTACGCATAGCCGTTCTTCTCGATGTCGGCGATGAACGCGAGCTGCTCGGCGATGTGGTCGGTCGCGCGGCAGAGTATCGTCGGGTCCTCGATATGGAGGAGCTTCATGTCGGCGAGAAACGACTCGGTGTACATCTGCGCGATTTCCCACGCCGTCTTGCCGGTACGGCGCGCGCCCTTCTCCATCTTGTCCTCGCCGGTGTCGGCGTCCGACGTCAGATGGCCGACGTCGGTGATGTTCATCACGTGCCGGACCCGGTAGCCGTTCCATTCGAGCACCCGCTTCAGGACGTCCTCGAACAGGAAGGTGCGGAAATTGCCGATGTGCTGGTAGTCGTAGACCGTCGGCCCGCAGGTGTACAGCCCGACCTCGCCGCCCGGATGGAGCGGCTCGAACGGGCGCAGCGTGCGCGTGAAATTGTCGTAGAGCGAAAGCGGGTTGGGCATGCGCACGTGAGAGGCGGTTCGAAAAAAAGGCCTTCAGTCTGCCACGGCGGCAGCGCGCGTGCGCGCACGCTGGCTCGAGTGCCACCGCCACGCCGTCGCGATGATGTTGCGCAGGTCCGAGTGGCGCGGCGTCCAGCCGAGCGACGTGGCGGCCCGCCCGCTCGCGGCCACCAGCATGGCCGGGTCGCCGGGCCGCCGCGACGCTTCGGTCACCGGTATCGGTCGGCCGCCGACTTCCTCGATCGCCCTGATCACGTCGCGCACCGAGTGGCCTCGGCCCGTGCCGAGATTGAGGCGCATGTTTGCGGCCCCGGCCTGCAGCCGCCGCAAGGCCTCGACATGCGCGGCAGCGAGGTCGGTCACATGGATGTAGTCGCGAACGGCGGTGCCGTCCGGCGTGGGGTAGTCCGTGCCGAAGATCGCGACCGGCGGCCGGGTGCCGAGCGCCGCGTCGATGGCCAGCGGAATCAGGTGCGTTTCCGGGTCGTGGTCTTCGCCCGTGTCGCCATCGGCATCGGCGCCGGCCGCGTTGAAGTAGCGCAGCGCGGCATGGCGCAACCCGTGCGCCGCGCCGAACCAGCCCAGCATCCGTTCGACGAAGAGTTTCGACTCGCCATACGGATTCACCGGATGCTGTGGATGGTCCTCGTCGATCGGCACGTTCTGCGGCACGCCGTAGGTCGCGCAGGTCGACGAGAACACGAGGCAGTTCGCGTTCTCCGCGCGCATCGCATTGAGCAATGCGATGCTGCCGCTGACGTTGTTCTGGAAGTACTTGCCCGGCGCCAGCATCGACTCGCCGACATAGCCATAGCCGGCGAAGTGGATGACCGCCTCGATGCGATGCTCGCGCAGGACGCCGCGGACGAGCGGCTCGTCGGCGACGTCGCCGCGGACGAACGGCCCCCAGCGCACCGCCCAGCGGTGGCCATGGACCAGGTTGTCGAGCGTGACCGGCGTATAGCCCGCTTCCGCCAGCGCCTTGCACGCATGGCTGCCGATGTAGCCGGCCCCGCCGGTGACGAGTACGTTAGCCGCCACGCTTCGGTCTTCGGTTCGTCATTGACGTGTTGCCGTGCGCGGGCGATGGGTATTTCGTGGGCATGCACTCACAGCTTCGGTCGGAACAAGGACTTCACCCCCTGCCAATCTCAGGCTGGCACAATCGATATTATTGCCGAATAAGGGGCACGGAAACCGTTCGTCAGCCAACCGTGGCGACGTATCGGTGCAGCCCCGGTTGAGCGCAGCGGAACCCGGGTGGGGCTTCGCCGCAGCCCCTGCCCCGGGTTTCCCGTTGCTCAACCCGGGCTACCCACCGGGCACGCGGCGGCGCATGACCCCAAGGTAGAATTCGGGCTTCCGCCCACAACGCGCGCCATCCCCCGATTGCGCGCCAGTCGATGCCACCCGACGCCCCGCTGTCGCACCGCGCCCTGTTCGCGCTGATCCTCATCTTCGCGCTGGTCTGGTTCTCCGGGCTCGATGTCCGGGCGCTGATCCACCCGGATGAGGGTCGCTATGCCGAAATCCCGCGCGAAATGGTGGCCACCGGCGACTGGCTGACGCCACGCCTCAACGGCCTCAAGTATTTCGAGAAGCCCCCGCTCCAGTACTGGATGACCGCGGCGGCCTACGAGGCCTTCGGCGTGCACCAATGGACTGCGCGGCTGTGGACCGCGCTGTCGACGTTCCTCGCTACGTTGTTCGTCGGCTATGCCGGCGCTCGCCTCGGCGGGTCCGCACTGGGGCTCTACGCCGCCGCGGCCATGGCGGGCTGTGCCGGCTACATCGTCAATGCCCATTTTCTCACGCTGGATGGCGCGCTGGGGGCGTTCCTGACCGTGGCCCTGGGCGCCTTCCTGCTGGCGCAGCGGGCCGAAGCGACGCCCGCCGAGGGCCGGGGCTGGATGTGGGTCGCGTGGGCGGCGATGGCCGCGGCTACCCTGTCCAAGGGACTGATCGGCGTCGTGATCCCCGGCGCCGCGCTTGTCCTCTACACGCTCGTGACGCGGGATCTCGGCGTCTGGCGGCGGCTCCACCTCGGCAGCGGAACAGCGCTGTTCCTGGTGCTCGCCGCACCGTGGTTCGTCGCGGTGTCGCGGGCGAACCCCGAGTTCTTCCAGTTCTTCTTCATCCACGAGCACTTCCAGCGTTATCTGACCGTCACCCACGGACGGCAGGAGCCGTGGTGGTATTTCATCCCGTTGCTGCTGGTCGGGATGCTGCCGTGGCTCGTCGTGCTGGGCTGGGGCGCGCGGCGGATGTGGCGCGACGGAACGCCTGCCGCCAACGGCTTCTCGTGGCAGCGGTTCACGCTGGCGTGGTCGGTCTTCGTCTTTGTCTTCTTCAGCGCATCGGGATCGAAGCTGCCGTCGTACATCCTGCCGATGTTTCCGGCCCTGTGCCTGCTCTGCGGATGGCTGCTGCACGACATCGATCCGCGGACGCTGCTGCGGCTGACGCGGCCGACCGCGGTCATTGCCGCCGTCCTGCTGCTCCTCGTCGGGTTCGGCTTCGATCCGGTGGCGCGGCGCTTCATCGCCGACGAGGCTTCGCTCGCGCCGGCGCTGCGTTTCGCGCCCTGGGTCACCGCCGCCGCCGGCGTGGTGGCGCTGGGCAGCGCGGCGGCGATGCTGGCGCTGCGCGGCGGGCGTCCGCACGGCCGCACGGTGGCGGTGCTCGCGATCTCCCTGTCGATGCTCGTGGCGGTCCAGCTCGGGATCGTCGGCTACGACAATTTTCGCACCACGCGGTCAAGCCGCGATATCCTGCGCGCGGCGGAGGCCGTCAACGGGCCGTTCACCGCCGGGATTCCGTTCTACCATGTCCACATGCATGACCAGACCGTGCCGTTCTATCTGCGGCGTCCCACGATCTTCGTGTCGTACCGCGACGAATTCGCGCTCGGCCTCGACGCCGAGCCGCAGCGGGGAATCGCCACCGACGCCGCGTGGCTGCCGGTCTGGGACGGCCTTGCGCAGGGCTACGCGATGATGCCGGTCCGGGACTTCGAGAGATTCGAGGCGCAAGGGGTGCCCATGCGCGTGCTCGCGCGCGACCCGCGCCGCGTAATCGTGAGCAGGCGATGACCTCGGCCGCGTTCCTGATGCTGATGGCCGGCGTGCTGCTGAACGCCGGGGCGCAGCTGCTGCTGAAAGCCGGCACCAATGTGCTCGGCGTCATCACGCTGACCCGGGAGACGTGGCTCGACACGTTCGCCAGGATGGCCACGCAGGGCTACTTCGTTCTCGGCGCCGCCTGCTACGCCGTCAGCATCGTGGTCTGGATTCTCGGCCTGTCGCGGGTGCCGGTGTCGGTTGCCTATCCGCTGCTGTCCGTCGGCTATATCATCAACGCCGTCGCCGCGCACTACCTGTTCGGCGAATCCGTGACGCTCACCCGCTGGCTCGGCATCGGCTTCATCGTCGTCGGGGTCTGGCTGGTCGCGCGGAGCTGACGGCCCTCCTGATTTCGATGACCACACTGCCCTACCTCAAGTTTGCCGGCCCCGTGCTCGACGCGGCGACCATCGACGGCGTCGCGGAGGTGCTGCGTTCCGGCCAGCTCACCAGCGGGCCGTGGGTGAAAGAGTTCGAGGCGGCGCTGTCGGCGTTCTGCGAGGGGCGGCCGGTCCGCGTGCTGACGTCGGCGACTGCGGCCATCGAGGTCGCCCTGCAGCTGTGCGGCATCGGCCCGGGAGACGAGGTCATCACCTCGGCGCAGAGCTTCTTCACCGTCCTCAACATGATCGCCAAGGTCGGCGCGAAACCGGTGTTCGTCGACTGCGACCTCGTCACGCGCAACATCGATCTGACCGCGGTCGAAGCCGCGATCACTCCGCGCACGCGGGCGATCATGCCGACGCACTGGCCCGGCTCGCTCGTCGACATGGACGCGCTGCACGCGCTCGCCCGGCGGCACCGGCTGCGCGTGATCGAGGATGCCGCGCTGGTGATCGGCTCGCGCTGGAACGGCCGCAACGTGGGGGCCTTCGGCGACCTCGTCACCTTCAGCTTCCACCCGAACAAGAACATCACGTCGATCGAAGGCGGCGCGCTGGTCGTCAACGACGACGGCGAAGCCGCGCGCGTCGATCCGCTGCGCTTCCACGGCATCACCTACCTGCCGGATAGCACCCGCGACGTGGCCTTCCCGGGCGGCAAGTTCAACCTGCCCGACGTCAATGCGCGGATCGGCGTCGCCCAGCTCGCGCGGCTGCCGGAGTTCCTGGCCCAGCGCCGCGCGCTGGCCGACCGGTACTTCGCGCGGTTCTCGTCCGACCCGGCCTGCGCGCTGCCGCCCCTGCCCGCTGCCGCCGGCGACGACGGCCAGTCGTGGAACATGTGGAGCGTGCTGCTGCCGCTGTCGCGGATGACGCTCACGCGCCGGGCGTTCCGCGCAGCGATGGAGGCCCGCGGCATCGGCACCGGCGTCTCGTACGAGGCGCTCCATCTGTGCACGCTCGGGCGGAGCTACGGTTACAAGGACGGCGCTTTCCCGGCCACCGAGCGCATCGCCCGCGAGACGGTGACGCTGCCCCTGCACCCGGCGATGGCCCTGGCCGACGTCGACCGCGTTTGTTCCGCGGTGGCGGAAATCATCGTGCCGGCGCGGCCATGAGCGACACGACCGCAGCCGCCCCGGAGACGGCGCCCGCCGTGGCCGCTGCCGTGCTTTCCGTGGTGATCCCCGTCTACAACGAGGAGGCGGGGCTGCCCGCGCTGTTCGCACGGCTCTACCCCGCACTCGATGCCCTCGCCACGCCCTACGAGATCATCTTCGTCAACGACGGCAGCACCGACCGGTCGGCGGCGCTGCTGCGCGAGCAGTTCCAGCGCCGGCCCGACGTGACGCGCGCCGTGCTCTTCAGCGCCAACTGCGGCCAGCACATGGCGATCATCGCCGGCTTCGAGCGCTGCCGCGGCGAGCGCGTGGTCACGCTGGACGCCGACCTGCAGAACCCGCCCGAGGAAATCGGCAAGCTGCTCGCGGCGATGGATGCCGGCCACGATTACGTCGGCGGCGTGCGCCGGGAGCGCGAGGACTCGTGGTGGCGGCGCGCCGCGTCGCGGGCGATGAACCGCCTGCGCGAGCGTCTCACCCGGATCCGGATGACGGACCAGGGCTGCATGCTGCGCGCGTACAGCCGCGACATTGTCGCCGCGGTGGCGGCCAGCAGCGAAGTCAGCACCTTCATCCCGGCGCTCGCGTACACCTACGCAAGCCGTCCGACCGAAGTCGAAGTCGCGCACGAGGAACGGGCCGCCGGCGAGTCGAAGTACTCCTTCTATCAGCTGATCCGGCTGAACTTCGATCTGATCACCGGGTTTTCGCTGGTGCCGCTGCAGCTGTTCTCGATGTTCGGCATGCTCGTGTCGGCGCTTTCGCTCGCCACCTACGTCGTCGTGATCGGCTACCGGCTGTTCTTCGTCGAATGGCGCGGCGCCGCCAACGCCTTGTGGGATCGCGACATCCTCACCTTCTTCCTGATCGGCGTCGTGCTGTTCGGACTGGGGCTCATCGGCGAATACGTCGGCCGCATCTACCAGCAGGTGCGGGCGCGTCCCCGGTATACGGTGCAGGCGGTCCTGGAAAGCGAGCGCAGAGAACCGGTCGAGCGATGAAGGTCGCGCGAACCGGACATCCATGAGCCGCGCCGTCGTCTTCGCCTATCACAACGTCGGCGTCCGCTGCCTCAGGGTGCTCCTCGCGCACGGCGTCGAGGTGCCGCTCGTGGTCACCCACGACGACGCTCCGGGCGAGGCCATCTGGTTCGCGTCGGCCGCGGCCACCGCGGCCGAGCACCGCATCCCGGTCATTGCGCCGGACGATCCGAACACGCCGGAACTCGCGGCGCGGATTGCCGCGCTGGCGCCGGATTTCCTGTTCTCGTTCTATTATCGCCGGATGCTGAAGGCGCCGCTGCTCGCGCTGCCCGCACGCGACGCGCTCAACATGCACGGATCGCTGCTGCCGAAGTACCGCGGACGGGCGCCGGTGAACTGGGCGGTGCTGCACGGCGAGCGCGAAACCGGCGCCACGCTGCACCGGATGACGGTGCAGCCCGATGCGGGCGACATCGTCGCGCAGATCGCCGTGCCCATTCTCCCCGACGACACCGCGCGCGAGGTGTTCGACAAGGTGACCGTTGCCGCAGAGATCGCGCTCGACGGCGTCCTCCCCGCTCTGATCGCGGGCATCGCGCCCCGCCGGCCCCAGGAGGCCGCACGCGCCAGCTATTTTGGCGGCCGCCGGCCCGAGGACGGCATCATCGACTGGACGCGCGATGCCGCGACGATCCACAACCTCGTGCGCGCCGTCGCGCCCCCGTATCCCGGCGCCTTCACGACGCTCGGCCGCTCTCCGGCGCTGATCCTGCGCACGCGCGTGCTCGCTGCGGCCCCCCCGACGCCCGCGCCGGCGATCAGTGTGCGCGACGGGCGGATCGTCGCGCATTGCGGCGGCGGCGGCACGCTGGACGTGCTGTCGCTCGAGATCGACGGCGCGCCCGCCACGCCTGCCGTGCTCGCCGCGCGCCTCGGCGCCGAGGCGATGCACCTCGGCCACGCCGGCCGCTGACACTCAACCCACCCTCCCCTCCCCCATGAAGAAAATCCTGATCCTCGGCGTCAACGGCTTCATCGGCCATCACCTCTCCCACCGGATCCTCCGCGAGACCGACTGGGAGATCTACGGGATGGACATGCAGACCGACCGCATCACCGCCCTGCTGCCCGAGCAGCGCTTCCACTTCTTCGAAGGCGACATCACGATCAACCGCGAGTGGATCGAGTACCACGTCAAGAAGAGCGACGTCGTGCTGCCGCTGGTCGCGATCGCCACGCCGGCCACCTACGTCCGCGAGCCGCTGCGCGTGTTCGAGCTCGATTTCGAGGCCAACCTGCCGATCGTCCGCGCCTGCGTTCGCTACAGGAAGCGGATCGTCTTCCCGTCGACGTCCGAGGTCTACGGGATGTGCGGCGACGCCGAATTCGACCCCGAGAGCTCACCGCTCGTGCTCGGCCCGATCAACAAGCCGCGCTGGATCTACAGCTGCGCCAAGCAGCTGATGGACCGCGTGATCCACGCCTACGGCATGGAGCAGGGCCTCGACTACACGTTGTTCCGGCCGTTCAACTGGATCGGTGCGGGTCTCGACTCGATCAACACGCCGAAGGAAGGCAGCTCGCGCGTGATCACACAGTTCCTCGGCCACATCGTCCGCGGCGAGCCGATCAAGCTCGTCGACGGCGGCACGCAGAAGCGCGCGTTTACCTACATCGACGACGGCATCGCGGCGCTGATGAAGATCATCGCCAACGACGGCGGCGTCGCGTCGGGCAGGATCTACAACATCGGCAATCCGGCCAACAACTTCTCGGTGCGCGAAGTCGCGACGATGATGCTCGACCTCGCCCTCACCTACGCGGAATACCGCGACAGCGCAGCCCGGGTCGCGATTGTCGAAACCACCGCGGACGCGTACTACGGCAAGGGCTACCAGGACGTCCAGAACCGCGTGCCCAGGATCGCCAACACCTGCGCCGATCTCGACTGGACGCCCGTCGTCGCGATGGACGACGCGCTGGCGCGGATCTTCGACGCCTATCGCGGGCAGGTCGCCGAAGCGCGCCACCTCGTCGACTGACAGGCGCCGGCCGGCGTCCCGCGGTCCGGCGGCGCAGCGAGGGCAGGCGCGCGCCGACAGGTCTAGATCGCCTCGACGGCGAAGCTCGCGGGCGGCAGGCCGCTCAGATGCCGCTCCCACATCGCCGTGTAGGCCGACTCGATGTGGCGGCGGAAGCGATCCGTATCGAACAGCGGGCACGTCGCGCGGTTGTCCGCGAGCCGGGCGCGGATCGCCGCCAGCAGGGACGGCGTCGTGGCGAGTTGCAGCGCCAGCGCCTCATAGTCATCGAGATTCCGGGTAGCGAGTTCAGGCAATCCGACGGCATGAAGCAGGCTGCCTGCTACGCGACCGGCGAACGTGGTGCCCATGCATGTCACGACCGGCAGCCCGGCCCACAGCGCGTCGCTCGCCGTCGTGTGCGCGGCGTAGGGCAGCGTGTCGACGAAGAGGTCCGCCAGCCGCTGGCGCGCGAGGTGCGCGTCCTGCGCCCGCCGCGGTGCGAAGACGAGACGGTCCTCGCTCACGCCCCGCCGCAGCGCCTCCCGCCGCAGGTTGGCCGACGCGGCCGCGTTGTCCTCGAGCAGCCACAGGACGCTCCCCTCCATCCGGTACAGCAGACGCATCCAGATGTCGAAGATCTCCGGCGTGATCTTGTAGTTGTTGTTGAAACAGCAGAACACGAACCCGGTTTCCGGCAGCCCCGCTTCGGCGCGCGTCGGCGTCTGCTCGGCCATCCGGCGCTTCCGGTCGTTGACCTGATAGGTGTCCGGCAGCCGCACCACCTTCTCCGCATAGAAGGCTTCGTCGTCGGTCGGTATCACGAATCTGTCGGCCACGATGTAGTCGATGTACTCCGCGCCGAAGGTGCCCGGGTAGCCAAGAAAGTTGACCTGGAGGGGCGCCGGCCGATGGGCCAGGATTCCCGGACGGCTGTCCGTCGTGTGGCCGGTCAGGTCGACCGCAATGTCGATCCCCGCCGCGGCCAGCATGGTTGCGACTTCGACGTCGCTGTCGCCGCGGACATCCACGAATCGATCGAACGAGCGCGCGATCCGCTCGCGGATGCCGCCTTCCGCCGCGGGACCGAAGGAAATCGCCGTGATCTCGAAGCGGCTCCTGTCGTGGGCTTCGAACAGCCCGGCGGCAAGGTACGCGACCGCGTGCTCGTGAAAGTTCGCGGACAGGTAGGCCACGCGAATCCGGTCGCGCCGGTCGCGGCCGCCCGCGGCAAGCGGACGCGCCGACGGCGGGCACTGGTCGCCCACGTAGGTGCGCGCGCACTGCAACTGCGCCGACGAAGACCGCGAATTGACGAGAAAGGCGAACGGATGGACCGCCTTGCCGCCGCTTTCCACTGCGCTCTCGACGCTGCGCGTCAGCTCGGCTACGTTCGCCCAATCGCAACACATCAGGCGACTCCGGAGCCGGGTCCCCGCCGCATAATCGTAATCGGGGGCGATCGCGAGCAGCCGGTCGAACGCCGCGGCGGCATCGCCGAAGCGCTTCAGCAGGTAGAGTGCGTTGCCGCGATGGGCGAGCGCGTCCGGGTCGTGCGGATCGAGCGCGAGCAGCCGGTCGCAAGTCTCGAGCGCTTCCTGCACGCGCCGCAGCTCGAGCAGCACCAGCGTGCGATGGTTCAGCGCTTCCGCATACCGGGGATCGAGCGCAAGCGCCCGGTCGTAGAAAGCCAGCGCTTCCTCGTCCCGGCCGAGGCCGCGCAGCGCATTGCCGCAATTGCTGAGGGCATCGACATAATTCGGCCGCATCGTGAGTGCCCGGTCGCAGCTCGCCGCCGCTTCGGCAAACCGCCTCAGCCCGCACAGCGCGACGCCGCGGTTGTTGTACGCTTCCGCATAGTGCGGCATGAGCGCCAGCGCCCGGTCATAGCTCGCGAGCGCTTCGTCGTCGCGCTGCAATCGATGCAGGGCGTTGCCGCGATTGTTGTGCGCTTCCGCATAGTCGGGCTTGAGCGCCAATGCGCGATCGCAACTGGCGAGCGCAGCGCCGTAATCCCCCAACTCCTGCAGCACGAGGGCGAGATTCGAGTGCGCGGCCGGCTGCCCGGGGTCGATGGCGATCGCCGTGCGGATCAGGTCCGCCGCCTCCCGATGCCGGCCTTGCTGATGCTGCACCAGCCCCAGCATGTGCAGGACGCCGCTGTGCCCGGGCGTCTGCGCGAGGACCTCGCGATACAACGATTCGGCCGGCGCGAGCTCGCCGCGCTGGTGGTGGGCAAATGCCTGGTCGAGTTTCGCGTTCATCGCCACCGCTTCCGTGGGCTGCAGCCGCCGCTGCAGATCGCTTCCGGTGCGCGGCCCCTGCGCGAAGCCGGCGCCGGCACGGCACGGCCGCCGCGCTCGGGTGCGCATTGTACGCGATGGCGGATGCGCGGCGAGCCCGCCCGGCTTGTTCGGACCGTGGCTGTCCGCTAGAGTCTCGCCTTCGGCAACGCCGGCCATCCAGGTTCCCGATGCTCCTCGCGCTGAAAATCGACGTCGACACGCTGCGCGGCACGCGCGAGGGCGTGCCGCGCCTGGTCGACCTGCTGCGCCGCCACGATGCGGGGGCCACCTTCCTGTGGAGCCTCGGCCCCGACCACACCGGGCGCGCAATCAAACGCGTATTCCGTCCTGGATTCGTGCGGAAAGTGCAGCGCACGTCGGTGGTGAAGCACTACGGCGTGCGGACCCTGCTGTACGGAACCGTGCTCCCGGGCCCGGACATCGGTCGCCGCAGCCCCGACGTCATGCGCGCGGTGCGCGACGAGGGCTTCGAAGTCGGCATCCACACGTGGGACCACATCCGCTGGCAGGATGGCGTCGCGACCGCAGACGCCGAATGGACCCGCGCGGAGATGCAGCGCGCGTGCGAGCGCTTCACCGAGATCTTCGGCACCGAGCCGAGGACCCACGGCGCCGCGGGCTGGCAGATGAACGCCCACGCGTTGCGGCTGACACAGCGGCTGGGTTTCGACTACTGTTCCGACGGTCGCGGCACGCACCCGCATCTGCCGGTCTGGAACGCGGAACTGGTCCGCTGCCCGCAACTGCCCACGACGCTGCCGACGCTGGACGAGCTGATCGGCCGCGACGGCATCACGCCCGGGAATGTCGCCGCGCACCTGCTGCAGCAAACCCGGCAGCCGAAAGCGGCCGGCCACGTCTACACGTTGCACGCCGAGCTCGAAGGCCAGCGTCTCGCGCCGGTGTTCGAGCAGCTCCTCACCGGATGGAAGGCACAAGGCTGGCGGCTCGTCTCGACGCGCACGCTGTATGAGTCGCTGCACGTGCTGGCCCTGCCGCGGTGCGAGGTCGGTCCGGGCGAGATCCCCGGTCGGAATGGAAAAGTGTTGCTGCAGGGCGCCGAGTTTCTGGCGGACGTCGATCTCGCCGCGTAGCCCGGGTCGAACGCAGCGAAACCCGGGGTTGCCGTCGCACGCGCGCCGGCAACGCACGCGCACCGGCCCCGGGTTTCGCTGCGCTCAACCCGACCTACGCCGTGCCGCGTCTGATCGGCACCACAACCGGTACGGGGCGCCACCCCCTGCGGACCCAACGGCTTGTGTTCGCCGAGGGCCGGGGCTAGCATTGCGTCAGAAATCTTCCCAGCCGTCCGCCCACCCCATTTCGCCGCCAAGGAAGCCCATGGTCGAGCGCAAGTCCCGCCCCGCTCCCCTCACCCTCGTCGCCCGCAAATCCGCCAAACCCGGCCGGTCCGGCCCGGCCACCCGGCTGCTCCCGCCCAACAAGCTGTTCGTGCTCGACACCAATGTCCTGATGCACGACCCCACGAGCCTGTTCCGGTTCGAGGAGCACGACATCTACCTGCCGATTCTCACGCTCGAGGAGCTCGACAACAACAAGAAAGGCGTGACCGAGGTCGCCCGCAACGCGCGCCAGACCTCGCGCTTCATCGACGAGCTCGTTTCGGGTGTCCCGGACAGCATCGCCGCGGGGATCTCGCTCGAGCCCAAGTCCAACGGCGCGGCCACCGGCCGCCTGTTCCTGCAGACCGAGACCATCACCACGGTGCTGCCGCCGTCGCTCGCCAACGGCAAGGCCGACAACCAGATCATCGCCGTCGTCATGCACCTGCGCGACGCGCATCCGAAACGCAGCGTGATCCTGGTCAGCAAGGACATCAACATGCGGATCAAGGCGCGCGCGCTGGGGATCGCCGCCGAGGACTACTTCAACGACAAGGTGCTGGAGGACACCGAACTCCTCTACGGCGGCATGCGCGAGCTGCCCGCCGATTTCTGGGACCGCCACGGCAAGGCCATGGAATCGTGGCAGCAGGGCGGGCACACCTATTACCGCGTCACCGGGCCGCTGGTGGCCTCGATGCTGACGAACGAATTCCTCTACCAGGAAATTCCCGGCG
>Ga0315276_10002155_pt1 | contig 17917 bp, 15 predicted proteins | sample YL17G05_0_MG_FD_204542 | JGI IMG/M metagenome (GOLD analysis project Ga0315276, IMG submission 204542) | Sediment microbial communities from Yellowstone Lake, YNP, Wyoming, USA - YL17G05_0 | ecosystem: Environmental > Aquatic > Freshwater > Lake > Sediment | place: USA: Wyoming | collected... | reverse complement strand
CATAGTGACGCCGGGCAATCCAAATTATCGCCTTGTCATGCTGCGGGGCGTCGGGCCGTATTGCCTCGAACAAGGGCGCGATTTCGGTATGCGATACCCCTTGCTGCAACAAGAACTGGCCTAAGACCAGTGCCGCCCTTGGATCGCCAGGATCCTGGCGATACACGCGTTCGATATACTGACCTGCATCCCCAAGCAGTTCATAGCGAAAGAGCGCCTCCAGCGCAGACAAGAGGGCCGAACGCGCGGCGGCGTCTTCCACGTTGTCCATCAGATGGGGCAACAACTCATGCAGTCGAGCGAACTCGGCACAACGAATCAACGCCGTCACCAGGCGTGTGTCGCACAACCCGTTCCCGGCACGCTGGAGCCACTGGAGCACCAGCCCGAGCACGCGCGCCAAGCGCTGATGATCAGACAGGTTCTGTGCGAATGCGCGCAGAGCTGCGACGGCAGTGAGCGCCGCTTCCACCCGCCACGGACCATGGCCAGGGCACGCGAGCAACCGCTCGAGCACACACTCGATCTCCGCCGCCGCCCGTAAGCGCTGGAGGTGCTTGAAGACGCGCACCAACGCTGCCTGCTGGCGCTCGTCGTTCAGCGGCCCCGCCAGAAGGCCCTCACCCAGCTCGCGCAACGATTGCACCTGACCCAGCGCAGCGTGAGCGGTCGCCAGCTTCACATAAAGCCCGTGCAGCAACCGCGTTGGTTCATCGAGATGCGGCCACAGCGCCTGGCCGGCAGCCACCAGCACCCTCGCCTGGGCTATATCAGGATCGCCTTCTGGTTCAAAGGCCTGACGGCCCTTCCAGCTGAGGTAGGCGATCGACGCGTCCTGCGGGTTCCATCCCTGGCGCAGACGGTCGAGGGAGAATGCCTCGGCCTCTATCTCAGCTATACTCATGGCGCTAGCATGGCGCAGGAGCAGTTTGAGCAGCACACCCAGCGCCCGGTCCACATCCGCGCGACCGGCCCACGGCAACAACGGACGACACATAGCCGCGATTGCATCGGGTTCACCACGCTGGACGCATCTCTTAGCGTTGTAAATCACCATCTTCAGATCTGTGATTGGTGAAGGCAGCATGGAGTTCATTGAGAGGACTGTCTCAACCGTTGCAACTCACGCCGCACTATCGCTTCATCAAATCGCGGAGGCGCATCGTATACATTCGGGGTCCCAATGGCCGACGGATCTACCCGGCCCAGACACAATCGATGTTCGAGATGAAGGGCCAGGGCGATGCCGATGAAATCGGGCCACGCAGTTTCACGGCGCGTCAATTCCAAGACTGGTGTGCCTTGCCGGCAGAACGCCAGGTTGGTGAATGTGGCGCCGGTTACGCCGGCCACGCTAGCTGCATTCGCAAAGAGTCTGACTTGGTCCTCCACCGAGAGGTCGGCTGGGTTCACGCAACGAAATCCCTCCTCCTGTGCGATATGGAGGATCCGGTTCTGGCCGAACAGAGGCCGCTTCGCGTTTATTGGTCGCATCATGAAGATATGGCCGGCATTCTCGGAAGTGGCCCCCGAGGTTTCGACACCGGCCGCCTTCCACATGAAGCTGCGGAAGCGCCGCATATATTCTGCGCCGGGATAGTCGAAAGCGCTGACCACCATGCCATCGTCGATGTGCAGGACCTCGTCGGTACTATAACGCACCAATCGGTTAGCGACGTTCACAAGCTCCAGCGCTCCCTGCATCCAAGGCAGGAGCTCAAGTGGCATCAGCAATCGGCGATCCTGCAGCCATCCTTGCTCAAGCAGGAATACGCAACGCGTCAGGATGAAATTGATCCAGTGGTAGTAGTTGCGCTGACGGACTGTATCATTAACCGCTAGGATAACGACCGGCTCCTCAATGCGGCGGATAGGGCCGGTGAGCTTTAACACGGTGCCGTTCACTGCCGTTGTCCGCGCGAGGCCGGTGCGTTCGGGGAATAAGCTTCGGTAATGCCAGTAAGAGGGCCGAAGCACAGTACCGTGCGGGCCGATGAGGATCTCGCTGCCGGCTACTGTAAGCGATTTAGCCTGCATGGCACGCAGTGTGAGTGCGCCTACCCGATGTAGATGAGTTTCGATTTGCCTGCCACTGCCGATCGTTTCGAATGTTGCATCGAATGGCCCCTCCTTCCATAACACACACGGCTCGAGTTGCTCGCGTCTTATCCACGCATCGGCCTGCGCCACGGCACAGACTTTCACTTCACCCTCTTGTGGGCCAGACCGGGTTGCCACACGGGCCTCCACTTCACGAACCCGACCTTCATGCAGCAAGCAGCGGTCAATCAATTCCTCAAAGAAGAGCCCGTCGCAGCCCCCCGCAATCAAGACCTTTAGCTTCTGAAGGGCGACCGCGGGCCTATCGAGCATCAGATGGGCTTCTGTAAACCGTACAGTGATCTCGCGCAACGCATTCAGCGGCCCCGCTTTACCGCCGACGAGGAGCCGCTCCAGCGCCACGTCAAGCAATAGCGCCTGATGCTCGACGAGAGCTCGCCAGATGATTGCATAGGCCTGCAAGTCGAACGTGCCATAACGCGCATCCCACTCCGTAATGTAAGGATGGTGAGGCAGAATCTGTTCAAGTATGTAGAAGGGGTATGTTTCAACCGCGTGGAGGGCGTTCGCTACTTGCAAGAGGTCGGTGGGCGCAAACTCGATCGCGGAGAGCCTGTGTCGCAGGCGCTCAAGCAATGAACCTAACTTATGCTTCAACGCTTGATGATCGACTCGATCACACCATTCGTAATCCCTGTTGAGCGCATGTTGCAACGGCTCGAGGACGCCGGCCAGTACCCCCAGGTGCTGTCCTCGCACCCTGGGCCTGGCGTGCGCGAACCATTGCATGGCCCGCTCATCGTCACCCAAGCGGAGCGCGGCCAAACCCGCCCTTTCCCAGTCCTCCGACTTGTCAAACTGACGGGCGAGACTTAGGAGCAGCTCTTCGGCAAATTCCCAGTCGCACACTCGATAAGCGCAAGAAGCAGCGAACCGTTTCAGATTCGAATCTTCTGGATGGTCCATCGCAACCCGTTTCAGCCGGGGCCACAAAGGCTCGATGGTTTGTCCAGCTGCCAGCAATCCGCGCACACAGGTCCGCAAGATTTCCGAAGAATCCGGATGCTGCAGGAACACCGCGGAGACCGCCTTATACAGAACCGCCCCATAGGATGTTCCCATCACCATCAATCCCAGCCGGGCCAGTTCCCCGGAATTGTACTTGCCTTCATGGGTCCGCGTTGCCACTTCGTTTAGCAGCGCTACCAAGCACTCCTCATCGCCAAGTTGCCATAATACTCGTGCTAAGCGCAGGCGTAGCTGCTGCGAGGATGCCTCAGTTTCGGGGACAGCAGCCAGCGCGGCTTGCAGCACCGACCTAGCTTCTTTCCGATTAACCACGAAACGTGCGATCCCGGGCTCAAGCGGTGCGGCCGCATCCAACGCGGCTACCACCACGAGATACGGTCGAAAAGCTGGCGTGGCTGCACGAACCAAAATCTTCGCGACTTCCTGCGCACGGTGGGGAGCAGCTTTCTGCGTGAGGCCCATCAGTCGGTGCGCTGAAGCGACCATGTCAGTCTGTGTGGCACAGACTGCAAGTTCGTGGGCCAGTGCCACGAACGCATCGCCATTACCCTGCTCGGACGCTTGCTTCATGCGTACTGCCAGCGACTTCGCATTCAGGTCAGTTGTAGACGGGATCACACTCAAAACCTCAGAAATAGTACTTAAAAGAGTTCTGTGGCTTTTCCAACAGGGCTCATCGAAGCGCTACAGAGATGGCCAGGCATTTGTTGCTCGGTGGGTGGGGGTTGAAACTATACCGTTCGTGGCGCAACTTGACCAAGTTGAGCAATGCCTCGTTCAAGAGCGTCATAGCAGGGATCCAATTGCGATAGGCCTAGCCACACGATACCCCCAGGGAAGTAGATGTCAAGTTGTCGTTGAAAAGTGTATCGGAGGCTCCTGCAATTAGCTCAACGCACTTTGGGTGCAGCTCGAATTACAAAAAACAAACTTAGTGGACTACAATCCTGTTCCATAATAATCTCCTCACTGAATTGTTATGGGGCGGCCTTCGCCGCTGAATCGTCGCGATGCGCGCACATTCAGTCCATTGCTTCGCCTCGCCACAACTTCAACTACTACTGCCAGAGAAAAAAGAACGGTGGGTGTTCCCATGCATCGGGCAAGACTGGTTGTCGTGGTTCATGCACTCCTACTATTTGTCACAATTGTTGCCGTATTGTCCGAACCGTGTCTCGCAGTTGAATTTCTGGCCGTACTACCGATGAAATTTCTCTTGTACTTCTGAAGGCGTCGCCAGGTTATTCCGTCGTCTTGACTGACGGCGTCTGGACTGATCAGTACATCCGCTTCGAAGGCGATGGAACAGAGCGGGCGCCTCTCGTGCTACGTGCACAAACACCAGGCCTGGTGGTGCTGACGGGCAAATCTTGGTTAGATATTTCTGGACATTGGCTGGTAGTCGATGGACTACGTCTCGAGGATGGTTCTTAGAGCGCGGGCAGCATATAGTTCGCTTTACCGGCAGGAAGGACGAGGCTGCCAATAGCCGTCTCACGAACGTGGCGATCGTCAATTACAACCCCAAAGACCCTGGCACACGCTACTTTTGGGTGTCGTTCTTCGGTCAGAATAATCGCATCGATCATACCCGTTTTACGGGACAGAATCACTCCGGCGTGACTATCGTGGTATGGCGTAAGTCCGGCGTGAGAGATGGTTACATCATGGATCAAATGAGTTCGAGGCACAATTCGGAACCAACATCTACCTTCGATCTTCCATCGCCTCTCACCCTGTTTACGAACAGAGTTGTCGTCTCAAATGTCTGCTCTAGCAGCCACGTCTCAAGAGTGGAAGAAGCATGATTGCACGATTTTGCTGGATTAATATTATTATAATCGCAGTATGGACTGGACCGACCCTTGCTCACGAGCTTGTCATATTTCTAGACTCTCGTGGCTCGGATACGTTCGATGGTCTCTCCGAGCAACAGCCTGTTGCATCTTTGCAAGAGGCAATACGGATTGCGGAATTGGAGGGGGACAAGGATGTCTCTCGCGTTCGAATTGCAGTAGCTTCCGGGGAGTATAAGGGGCAGGCCGCCAAGGCCAGGGGCAATATTGCCGGCCTTGAGATAGCGGTCACCGCTGCTGATCCAAGCCAACTGCGGCCTCGTTTCAACGGAGATCTACATGGAGGAACATGGTTGGACATCAGGTCAGCAACAGGAAAACGAACGAACTACAGGATCTCGGGGCTTGAGATTACCAATTATGAAACGGCTATCAATTTAGCTGGAGATCGAAACCGCGGGGAGCGATCCAACGGCGGGAACGAGATTCGGAATAACGTCTTTGCGGATATCGGGCAAATTGCTCGTGCAGGCGCGGGGCCTTCCACAGCGGTCATAAGACTGGTGAACTCGGATGATAACGTTATTGCAAGTAACCGTTTCATTCACATCGTGAACCTGGAAGGATGCGCACTATTGCATTCCATTTATGTGGCCCATAACTCGACAGGCAACTTGATCGAAGACAATGTGTTCGAGGATTCCTGTGGCGATGCGATTCGATTCAGAGATCGTTCACACTCCAATACTGTGAAGGACAACACCTTTATTGACGCGTGGGCCAAAACCCCTGTTTCCGATTGGTATTGCGATAGTGAGAGCCGAGGTGATTGCACTAAGACAACGCCAGAATGTCCTTCCATGAATAATGTCTTAGATAGCAACACGGTTGTTGCTAGGAAACTGAAGCCGGTCCCCTCCTTCTTGACGTTTGGGGATGACATTCACAGCAACTGTTCCAACTATCCGAATGACAAGCGTTTTGTGATCAAGTGATAGTTTATCCGTGGTTTCATGATGGGATGAGTACAGTGGTGAAGTGGACATGAAGCGTGTACTTCAAGCAATTGGCGCTTCTTTTGGCTTCCAGCGGGTAACGCTGATGGGGGCATTCCGCAATCTGAAGGTAGCGCTGATTGCCGATGAACTTACCCGGTCGTGCCTTTTATTGGAATGCCAGGTTCGTGATATCACGCCGCTCAATTACAAGTTCCTCCTGAAGTTATGGAAGCCCGATGTGTTGTTCGTGGAATCAGCATGGCATGGACTGGGTAATGCCTGGAAGCATAAGATCGCCTCATATCCGGACCGCCCTGAGCGGAACAATCACGCGCTTCGCAAGGTGGTTGCCTATGCGCGTGAACTCGGTATCCCCTGTGTGTTTTGGAACAAGGAAGATGGCGTTCATTTCGAGCGTTTCTTTTCCAGTGCCGCACTGTTTGACTTCATTTTCACGGTAGACGCGAACTCCGTCCCGCGGTACCGAGCTCTCATTGGGCCGGCTGTGCCTGTGACGCCGCTGATGTTTGCCGTGCAGCCTGCAATTCATTTTCCATCTCCCAAGGAGTATGTGCACCGTCGGGCTTGCTTCGTAGGAAGTTTTGGCTGGGACATCCACGATCGGCGACGGAGTTGGCAGGAGATCCTATTCGCGGCATCGTCCGAGCTGGGCGTGACAGTATTCGACCGCAACTCGGAACGCCGTTCGCCGAACTATCGGTATCCTGACTTGCCCTGGCTGGAGATCCGCCCGGGCGTCCACCACACAAAAACTGCCCAGATCTACCGCGATTATATGATCTCTTTGAACGTGAACACAGTGGAGGGCTCGGCCACGATGTTTTCTCGCCGCCTGATTGAAATCCTAGCGTGCGGGGGGTTAGCAGTCACGACGCCGGCCATATCGGTAGATTGCTACTTTAAGGACTACTGCTATGTCGTGTCCTGTGAGGAAGAGGCACGGGATTTACTGGGGCGCTTCAAGAATGGCCTAACTCCCCGTGACCGTCACATGATCGCGGCTGGCGCAGAATACGTTTTCAAAAAACACTCGTGGGCGCATCGCCTCGAAGAGATTTTGAAGGTCATTTCAGAAAGACATGAATCGAGAAACTGTTACGGCGTTTCGGTCGGCGGCTCGAAGGGTTAGGATTTCATGTCGCACAGATGGAGTCAACGCATGCAAGTCATACTAATTGCCGGCGCCAGGCAAAGGATCGTTTTGATCCTGGTGAAGCACTTGCGGGCGGTCAACTAAGGGTACCTCCTGGCAAGCTAAAGAACCGAGACATATCCTCAAGGTAGTGGCTGCCTGAAGAACGCATGACAACCGGTAACCGCCAACGGGGATCGGTAGGTGGAGCATATAATCCCAACGCTATTAAAGGTTCTTTCTTGAGTCGTTACGGTGTATTCAATCGCGGACTACGCAAGCTATCGGCGCTGGGGGAATTCCTGCGCGGGACCATCGAACCTGTCTATTTCCTTACGCCAGCAGGCCTGACAGCGACGCTCGGATGGGGGCGTCGGAAATATGCTCGTCGTGCACAGCGTGTGGCGCAGGCGCAGGGGATTCCATTTCTATGTCTCGAAGACGGTTTTTTGCGCTCTGTCGGCTTGGGTGGCACCGAACCACCGCTCTCCATTGTTGTCGATGATCTTGGCATCTATTACGACGCGACCCATCCTTCCCGCCTTGACTCTCAGATTGCTCGACCATTGACTGGTGGAGAAACTGCCCGCGCTCGGGAGATTATCACGGCTTGGCGCAACGGGCGAGTCTCCAAATACAATTACGCACCAGACCATGCGGGGGATCTCCCGGAGCGTTACGTGTTGGTAGTGGACCAGACCTGGGGCGATCCGTCGATTCGCTATGGCATGGCGGATGAATCTTGCTTCCAGCGCATGCTTGAGCGGGCCCTCGAAGAGAACCCAGCATGCACGGTGCTGCTGAAGGTGCATCCGGAGGTTCTGGCCGGACGTAAACGTGGGCATTTCGATCTGGAGAATACCGCCCGCCTTCCGTGCGTACATGTGATTGGTGATGATGTTCACCCTGTGAACCTGCTTGAGCATGCTGAGGCCGTCTATGTGGTGACCTCGCAAATGGGATTTGAGGGGCTTCTGTGGGGAAAGCCAGTGCGGACATTTGGCATGCCATTTTATGCAGGATGGGGCCTGACCCACGATGAGCTTCCCGCTCCCGAGCGGCGCAAACCGGTCCCGCTGGAGAATCTAATCCATGCGGCCTTGGTCGATTACCCGCGCTACGTTGACCCAGAGACCGGTCAGAGATGTGAGGCAGAACGATTAATTGAATGGATGGCGTTGCAGCGGACGATGCGTACGCGCTTCCCTGACAATCTGTATGCACTCGCGTTCTCGCCCTGGAAAAAGTCGATCGTGCGGAGGTTTTTTCAAGGCAGCACGGTGCATTTTGTGGATGGTACCCATCAGATCCCTGAAGACGCCACGTTGGCAGTGTGGGGCCAAGGACATCGAGACGAGAAACGTCGGGTGATTCGGCTTGAGGATGCCTTTTTACGATCGGTTGGGCTGGGTGCCGATCTCGTACGACCTCTCTCGTGGGTGATGGACGAACGTGGCATGTACTACGATGCAACGGCTCCATCGGAATTAGAGCATGTGCTCCAGGTCACGGAATTCTCCGCTGATTTGTTGACACGCGCCAGACTGTTGCGAGATCGTATCGTCGAGCAAGGCCTGACCAAGTACAACGTAGGGGCTGGGACCTGGCGGCGAGCCAAAGAGGCGCTCCGGGTCATCTTAGTGCCAGGTCAGGTTGAGTCGGACGCGTCTATTCGGTATGGCACCTCGTTGATCCAATCGAATATGGGGCTGTTACAGGCGGTACGTGAAGCACATCCATCTGCTCATGTCATCTATAAGCCGCACCCGGATGTATTGGCCGGTCTTCGAATGAAGGGCGAAGGCGAGGACGAGGCCATGCGCTGGTGTGATGAAGTCGTGACCGATGCCGCGATGGGAAAGTTGCTGTCTGACGTTGATGAAGTCCACGTACTGACTTCCTTGGCCGGATTCGAGGCCCTGCTGCGCGGGAAAAATGTCACCTGTTACGGGCGGCCTTTTTATTCCGGGTGGGGGCTGACCGATGACCGCATGCCGCTGGCGCGCCGGACGCGCCGTTTGACTCTTGATGAGCTGGTCGCCGGGGCACTAATTCTCTATCCCACGTATGTGAGCCGGATAACCGGAAAATTTACAACGTCAGAACGGGCTTTGGATGAATTGTTGGACTGGCGACAGCAGCAGCGGACTAGTTTGCCATTGTGGCGAACGTTCCTGCGCCTTGTGCTTCTTCTCGGAAAACGATTCTGATTAGGACATTTTCCCGCTGATTTGTAGATCGGGAGCACTTTGAAATTGGGCGGTGGAGTATGACTTCACAATGTTACGACTTGTTTTCGAAGAATCTTAAACGAGTTGTGATGCACTCTTCCTATATTCAGTCGTTTCGCGTTAATACGTCGCCATAGCTGCCCCAGCTTTAAGATACTTGGCGAATGTATTTTGACCCAAACCAGAGAGGGGGGGGGCGGCAGGTTAGGGAGCGAGGCCAGGTCAGTGCGAACGTCCTGGCCTTTGCCCCTATTGGTACTTGATGGTTCGGAGTTGATCTCCCCGTGCCCCACGACCCCTCTTACTGACGTTGGTCTTCAGCTTGTGCTGTTCAATCACTGTCGAGTTTTCTTACCTGTATTGCCTTAACCGAGTCCCGTCGACCACCGATGTGCTCAACAATGTGGGAGGAACTCTTTGTGGGCAACGGACCGCAATGGGTGTCGATGAGATCTGCCAAGAGCGACCCTGGTTTTATCCACGGTATCGTCTTTCACGATGATGTCTTGTTCATTTCATCAGCACCATGGTTGTTTATCAGGAGCAGAACCGAGACTTTCCTTGGTAGAAGGTGACGCTTATGCTACATTTATTCTATTTATGTTGGTGAAGTGAGGTCATTTATGCACTTCGTTCGTATTGGCAAGAAAGCCTTAAACCTCGATAGTGTGAGCTACTGCGAAGCACAGATTTGGCAAGATGAGATGTCACTAAAGGTCTATTTCGCCGGATCCGCAAACAATACCCCGCTGGTATTCGCCGAAGAGGACGCAAAGGAACTGTGGAAGTACTTGGATTACGTCGCTGAAAAACCCGTCTAACGCCTACACCTCCTCAACTCTCTAATTGTACGTTCCCTTCGCTTTTTGATCCCTACAGACGCTGGATCCCCCTAAATCTTTGGATGGATCCCTTATCTGAATCAATGCTTCCTCATGACCATACAAGATCACAAGCGATCGATTAGTACGCTCGGCCTTCATGCATAGACGGGGCGGTCTTCACAACCGGCATAATCCAGCCGTCCTTCTTGTAGCTACTATAGTACACGAGCACCTTTTTCACATAATCCTGTGTTTCCTTATAGGGTGGGATCTGTCCATATCGATCCACCTTGCGTTCGCCCGCGTTATAGGCCGCCAAGGCTAAACGGAGGTTCCCGTGGAATCGATCCAGGAGGTAGCGAAGGTGCTTGGCCCCACCAGTGATGTTCTCGTTCGTATCATAGAGGTTCCGCACGCCATGTCGCATGGCGGTTTCCGGAATCAGCTGCATGAGTCCTACTGCCCCTGCCTTTGAGACCACGGTCGGATTAAAGGACGACTCGGCCTTTATAATCGCTAGGAGCAAGGCCGGTTGCACGCGGTGCTGCTGTGCCGCACGGCTGACCGCTTGCTCGATTTCAAGGTCCCCCACACCACGATGATACCGAGCCTTGCGGCGAACGACTGTGACACCCTCATCTGTCGGCACGTTCGTGAGGTTCACCAGACCCATGGGACCGACGTAACCATAGATCTGAGGATCGGCGAGAACACAAGGCACCGACGTCGCCATCAGTATCCCCACTACGTAGGCCAGCAATCTGGCGGAACCCTTGAGGCTGACTGTCCTGCGGCCTGAATCATCACTATATGGATTGTTGTGAAGGTCGATGGTGTTCATCTTTGTTTCCTCCCTGTACCGAACCCTGTGTCGCCCTGCGGCACGGCTTTCATGCTGTTGGAGAACTGCCCCTGTCCTGTGACGCTGTAAGCGCAGGTTCTATGCCGTTTGTCAGGGAGAAGAAAATGCTTGATTATGTCAACTTTCCAATGATTTGTGGCTCTTCACGACTCCCAACTTTCGTAGGGAGATCAGGGTGGGGGCATTCCTTTTTTTGGTTTTCCTTGCCGCACTTTGTGGTTCGTTGGAGGATGCTGCTGGCACTCCACAACTCTCTTGCGCCTGATCCCACGAACGAGGGGGTCTCTCGCGCGCAAAAGGAAGACGTGGTACTCTCTGCACTCCTCATCGTCCGGCCAAGAAGGAGTCAACTGCCATGGCGAAGCTTCGGTACTGTGAACGAGTCCACACACACTTCCCCGTCGTGTTTGCCGGTCAGGCCTATGTGGGGGAGGGAACCGTGCTCAACGTGTCTGTCCCTGGCTGCGCGGTCCACAGCCGAAAACGGGTACAGCCCGGCTCCTATCTTGAGATGAGAATGCTCGCTCCTGACACCGCGTCTCCCCTCCGAGTCGGATTAGCCAAAGTACGCTGGTGCGAGGGACGACGGTTCGGTGTAGAATTTATTCAAATGCCTGGTGAAGACCAAGTCCGCTTGGGTCGGCTAGTGAAGAAGCAGGTCCCTCTCGCGCTGCCGCCTCGATCCAGCGCGTGGCAAGGGACGCACTCCTGATTATCACACCAGCTAATAAGGATGAAGGCACATGACGAGAGGACTTCCGCTCATCATAATACTGCTCCTGGCAGGCTGCGCTGAGTCCTATACTGTGTTCCATAACCAGACGGGCAAGCCGATCATACTGGGTCGCCGCGCATACTCCTACGAAGGCTGCCTCTCCACAATGCACGAGGAGGCGGCTCAACTTGGTGTCACCTTTCGCACAATCCAGGTGAAAGGTTCTTGGGAAGGTCGCTCCCTCCTCTGGCCCTTCGAGCCAGGGTATGCCTGCGAAGGGGCCATCGGCCCCGAACGTCTCCCGCGCGGAGTCTATCAGAACGTTCCACCCCTCTCACCTCAAGGATAGTCATCGCTCACTTCCTACTGCTTTTGACTTCATCCGCAGGCCTAAAAATCTGGCAGAGCATTCTCTTTATCAATCCCCCAAGAGAGCTGTTGACAATACCACTGCACGCGCAGTATTAATCGACTCACTCTACCGGATGTAGTCTATGAGTTACCCGCTCTTGGACCAGCTTACCGTTCCTCGCTAACGGCAGACACAAAAGGGAGGTGGCTCGCTTTGAGTTCACCGCGTAACTCGCTTTTAGGGGCCGTAACAAAATCCTTCATCGGCATTTTGGCGGAAGTGTTTCGTTCGTCCGGCACTCACTTTTCGAAATAATTTGCTTCACAAGGAGTGGTAATGGAAGACCTGGTCATCGAAGAAGAAGGCGCCTCATCCGCACTGAAAATTACGCTTGGTGATTATCTCGTCTTCATCAATTGGATGAATCAAACAGAAAAGTCCCTCGATTGCGCTGAAGCTTTGCCGCCCCTCCCTGATTTGGATTCCGGCAAGGTCAAAGGCTGGGTCCAACTCGTGCAACGGCTTGAGGAGCGCTTCCGCCGGAGTGAAGAGAGAAAGCTGGCGCTCGAAGCGAACGTGATTGCACAGGAAGCACAGTTGGGGCAACTCTTGTCACACTTGCATGCGAATATCGCCTCGCTCTATGACAACCTCGGACAATCGCAAAAAGCTGAAGAGGTTCGTCGCCGAGCTGAAGCACTCCATGTAGGATAAAGCCAGGGCACCTGTACCCTGGATCGTCCGCCGCGGTTCCTCTTGCCAGACATACGTATTTACCACTAGTATAATCCATTTGACTTGCATCTGCTGGCACGGGGCGGTTGTGGCCTTAACGTGGCAGACCGGGATCGTGTGCGCTAGGCCGTCACGCTGGTCCGTAGCATGAACCGCCCTTCGAGTTTTACGCCTTTCCTTCACCGTATTTTCGCATTTACTTTATCCTCCCTCGTCTCTTGGCTATAATGAACTATTAATAGTAGTCAGTTTCGTTACAGACAATCGGTCCAGATCCATGAACTAGGAACCGGACTCAGGGGCTCACGCGATAGCGAGGGTGTCAGATGATAAAAGTGCTCCTCGTCGAAGACAATGAGGTCGATGCTCAATTCACGCAAGATCTCCTTTCTGAATGGAGCCTCGAGGAGTTCCAGATTACCCGTGCGAAAACGCTGGGAGAGGGACTCACGCTTCTCAGCCGTGAGCGGTTCGATGCAGTACTCTTAGACCTTTCCCTCCCGGATGCGTTCGGTCTCCCGACGGTCAGACAAGTTCATGCTACCAGTCCGACGATGCCCGTTGTCGTCCTGAGCGGTGTGAGCGACCAAAGCCTGGCTCTTCAAGCCGTGCAGCAGGGGGCGCAGGATTACCTCGTCAAAGGTCAGGGTCATCCCGAGCTTTTAGCTCGTGCCGTCCGCTATGCTATTGAGCGCAAACGCTCTGAAGAACGCCTGACCTACCTCGCACAGTACGATCACTTGACCGGTCTGGTTAATCGTAGCCTCTTTCGTGATCGTCTGGTTCAAGCCATGGCTCGAAGCAAGCGCATGCAACAACCGATTGGTCTCATGCTCCTCGATCTTGATCGATTCAAAGCGGTGAACGATACCTTCGGCCATGACATGGGTGACGAAATACTCAAGGCCGTATCTGAACGACTCAAGACCTGTGTGCGGGAAGTCGATACCGTGGCCCGGATGGGCGGGGACGAGTTCACGATTATTATAGAAGGGGCCTCTTCCGAACAGAACATCCTCGTGGTGGCAAAACGCATCACGGAATCCATTGCCACGGTGTTCGAGTTAAAGGGGCACCACATCTCCATCGGCGCTAGTATCGGAATTACGATTTATCCTCACGACGATCATCCCGTCGACGAATTACTGAAGCATGCCGACACGGCTATGTATCGAGCAAAACAGCAAGGCGGCAGTGTGTTCCGCCTTCACGAGGTCGATGAAACTCAAGTGCCGAACCTCCCCTCGTAACGTAACCACGCTCTGCGGAAATTGAGCGTATCAAGATCGGAGACGCCTATTGACTCCGTTTCAGCCTCGTATTCTTTATTCTGCCCACTAATTCCCAGATTGCAGTTGTCATCGACACCCTCTCTACTCACCGTCCGATGTCACTTAGCGGCTGATCCGTAACGATCAAGGTCCCGCACGGATTGGGGACAAGAATGTTTGCTGCGTCGAGCACCTCCCGACCAGGAGTAGGGTGGCAGTCGGGGGTCATCACTATCCCCCAGTGCTGATTCTCGCTGCATGTATTGTCGACGAGGAGCGCTTCCGCGTGATGAAAGAGGAGAATCTCGCTCAGCATATTTTCCCGGCACTGGTTTCTTACCAGCTCCGGATGGCTGCCAGAATCCCGCACCGCAATACCAAAATGGTGGTTACCCCTGCAGACATTGTCGGCGATCCTCGACTGTGCTCCGGCAAACACAAAATCCCCGATTCACGGTTGCCACAGACTTCATTCTTGATAAATGTCGGTCGCGATTGCGGGCCATAAATCACTACCCCGGACAGAATACTCTCCGCGGCGCGGCACTTGTCACAGCACAAGAGGAATCGAGCAGGTTTATCGCAGAATTCTGGTCGCTTCCGACGTATCGAAACGTGATGCCGAGGATGCGACCGCTTGGGACCTGCTGGAGATAGAGGCCCCCCACGACGAGAAATAATCTGCACCTCATCTCGGCCGACCCCCACTAAATGAATCGGTCGCCTCGTGATAAAGATTTTGTTCTCATAGATCCCAGGACGAACAAAAGCCTGGCCATGCTCTCCTGCATCCAGGAGTGCAGCACTGGGTCGCGGGTACGAGTCACCGTCATTCGCATCGACGATCAAGGTCTTTCCGCCGAGTGAATTCGGCGGAGGCTCAGTCTTCATGTCCAACTCCCTTCACCCTCTTACTATCGTCCTTCTGCCCTCAGCCGCTGGCTCGACAGTAGGAGCGGCATTATTTCGGCCAGCAGCAAGCAAGTCATGTTCTCCACAAACCGTTCACTGAAGCCCTTCGCGAGTAGTGGGCTCCATGTCTTCAATCAAGGGGACTCTCGCACAGATCGTACAAATCTGTCACTCCGGCACCTGCTGTCACTCGGCAATTCCTGCCATCGAATAGCCCCAAGCTGCTGGATTGTCGTCGGTTTTATCCACACCAAATAGTTGGCTGGTGGCACGGCGATTGCGATGTCACGGGAGAATAGGTACCGAGACCACGCCGAACAGTACGGAGGCATTACGATGAAGATGCTGATGGTCGTGCTCCATGGAATGATCGCGGTGCTGTTTTCTCTTAATCTCGCCGTCGCCGCCCCCTCCAACATGCAGGATTCATCTCGACAACTCTATGATCGAGTGATGGAGGAGTTCAAGCACAGGGATTACGAGGCCGCCCTGGCTGGCTTTCGATTCTTTATCGAACTCCACGGGCAGTCCTCGCTCGCAGCCAACGCGCAATACTGGGTGGGAGAATGTCAGTATCGATTAGGGCGTTACAAGGAAGCCCTGAAATCCTTCTACCACGTTGTGTCCTACTACCCACTCAGTCAGAAGCTTGCTGCTTCCACCTTGAAGATCGGGCAAACTTACACCAGGCTGAAGGATCACGAGAAAGCCCGCATGATGTACGAGCGCGTGGTCGATCAATATCCAGAGAGCGCAGAAGCAGAGTTGGCACGGAAAGCCATCGAGGCGGCGCCGATGCGGAATGAAGAACCGACCCCTCAACTGACCAGCAACAGCCCTCCTGAGTAGTTCTTCTTCAAAACAGGTAGAGGACGTGCCGGCAATACGCAGTGGCGGTCACTCATCATCGCCGACGCCAAACAGCTGAGCCAGTTGAGGCACCGTATAGGACGTGTGGGACTTCAAGGTGGTCAGCGTGATGCCAGCTGCCTGCAAGACAGCATGAGTTTCCCGCCTCCGAGTGACCTCGAGTGGCTGAGGGGGCACACCTTCTTCGATCAACACAACCTGCTCCGCAACCTTTGTTCCAGGGTGGACCAACACAAAGTCGAGTTGCTTCAGCGCGATCTGTCTCAAGACCTGCGACCGAGCCTTTCCTTCCGCCTCGACGCTGACCACAGACCAGAGAGGAACCCTCGCAAAGACAAGATAATGATCTTCCACGGCCAAACGTATGAGATTGTAGAGCAAGAGATCCGTGTCAGTCAGCAGAGGCTGGGGGCGTAGCGTGACGCCAGGAGGAAGGACAAAGGTCTCTTTCCTGACTGGCCCACTGGCTGACGAGACCCTCAGCCGCCAAATCAGGAAAACCAGGAACGCGATGACTAGGCTGATGTATACGTTCTCCATGTGCCCCTATCGCTTGGGAAGTGATTCACGCCAGCGAGGTCCGCTCGGGACAATTGTGCCAAGGAGTACAGGATGGTTTGCGCCCGTCACAGACGGGATGTTGCCCCACTGCCCAGTCACGGTTTGGTAGGCCAACAACGCAAAGGCCACCGCTTCGAACACCTTACTGTCCCACCCCAGTGCTTCAAATGTGGTGACCGGAACTGGGGCGAAAACCGTCGCAAGATGGCTCATGATCGCGCGGTTACGGACGCCGCCGCCGCCCACCACCACTTCGTCGATCTCACCGCTGATCCACCGTCGCGAGGTTCCCACCGCCTTAGCCGTCCACATACTGCAGGTCGCCAAGAGATCCTCGATCGAGAGGCTGCGTTGCTGCTGAATCGCAACCAGTTCCTCGATGAGATCGGGACCGAAGGCTTCCCGCCCGGTCGATTTGGGAGGCCGCTTAGACAGAAAGGGATGTGCGAGCAGCTTGCCCAACAGTCGTGAATCGACCTGCCCTTTCATGGCCAATCTTCCATCACGATCCATCGACAGCCGCCCGTCGGTCACACGCGCCATGAGTCTGTCCAGCACCATATTGGCCGGCCCCGTATCGAATGCTTGCACCCCGCTGAGGTGTCCCCCTTTCGGCACATACGTCACATTGCTGATGCCCCCGAGATTCACCACTAACCGTGCACGACGCGCATGTTTCAAGAGCAGCGCATGTGCTACGGGCGTCAGTGGAGCCCCTTGGCCCCCTGCGGCGATGTCACGCGAACGGAAATTGGCTACGGTGGTAATCCCCGTTCGTTCGGCAATGACCGCCGGCTCGGCGATCTGGAGGGTGGAACGAATAGCTCCGACTCCTGGCGCATGGATACCGTGCGGAAGATGGTGCACGGTTTGCCCATGAGAGCCGATCAACGCCACATCGCTCGGCTGAAGTTTCGCCTGCCGAATGACGTGCAACGCTGCGTTCGCAAACCATTCACCCAGCAACGCATTGAGGTGACAAATATCTGCGACTGTCCCCGAAACTGACGCGGAGAGAATACGCTGCTGTAATGAGCGTGGATAGGCCAGCGTGTGTGCCGCGAGTGTCCGCGCCTTCAGGGAGCGACCCCGCCCAACAATGTCGACGAGTGCAGCATCGACACCATCACCGGATGTTCCAGACATGAGTCCCACGACGAGCATTCCTTGACCCCTCCAGTATTCGTCTAGCAAGCGCTGTAGGATCGCTACGCTAATGGAACTATCCGGTGGGGTCAAGCAGGGAAGAATTCGTGACTGAACTCTAGAGACCAACCCGCCTCGTTGCGTTGACAACGTGGGGACCCGATGTTACCGTCCTCGCCCATGCTGAATCTCCGATTGATGCGCCTGCTCTGGGCGATCCTCATTAGCCACGGTTTGCTTGTCGCACCTCTGGCCCTTGCCGTTTCTCCTGCGGAACCTCTCAATATCGTAGTCACGATTCCTGTCTTGAAGGATCTGGCCGAACAAGTCGGCGGACCCCACGTACGGGTGACCTCTCTCCTGAGTGGCTACGAAAATGAACATACCTATTCCCCCAAACC
>Ga0315276_10002153_pt1 | contig 17933 bp, 23 predicted proteins | sample YL17G05_0_MG_FD_204542 | JGI IMG/M metagenome (GOLD analysis project Ga0315276, IMG submission 204542) | Sediment microbial communities from Yellowstone Lake, YNP, Wyoming, USA - YL17G05_0 | ecosystem: Environmental > Aquatic > Freshwater > Lake > Sediment | place: USA: Wyoming | collected... | reverse complement strand
GTTCTGTTAAAGCAAATTTAGAAAGAAAAGGTTATCAGGTTACAATGAGCAGCCCTCAGATTTCTATTTCATTATTGCCTGGGGATATTTTAATAAATATTATCAGTGATATAAGAATTGTAAAAGCTGAAACAGAATCATATAAATCTATTAAAATAGATATGTCTTCAAGTTTATATGAACAAATTATGCTTGCAAGTTCGATTAGCAATTGGGAAGCAAGATATGGTGATGCAGAAACAATGAATTATATGATTTATTATCCAACATTAAAAGTTGAAAAAAAGAAACAAGGAGATGGAACAAAAGTTTATATTATAACAGACAGAGATTCAGAAGATAAATTTATGTTTGCAAGCAGGAGTTTGGTCTTGCCTGCTGGATTGACAGGACAATAAAAATGGAAATAAAAAAGAAAATTGAATAACAACTTAAAAAACAAAAACAAATAGATTAAATAATATAAATAAAACAAAAATAAGCTATGGATGAGAAGAATAAGCTTAATCTACTCATCTGCAAAACTTAAAATAATTAATAGATATTAAAAAACAAAACAACAAAAAAAGATGGAAAAAGAAAAAATTGCTAAGATAAAAAAACCTATTATCGAAGTTTTAAAAAAATATGGGGTGAAAAAAGCAGGGATATTTGGAAGTTGGGCTAGGGGGGAAGAAAAAATAGAGAGTGATATTGATATTTTAATTCAGCCTACAAAAAATATGGGTATAGAATTTGTTGGAATTAAATTAGAATTAGAAGATAAACTAGGAAGGAAAGTAGATTTAGTTAGTTATAAAGGTATTAATCCTCATTTAAAGAAATATATCTTAAAAGACGAGGTTAAAATAATATGACTAAAATAAATATGCCTTATATAAACTACATAATAGATATCATCAATGATATTGAAGATTCTATGAAAAATATATCTAAAAATAGTTTTGAGAAAAATAAAGATAAAAAAGATGCAAATGTGAGAAGGCTTGAGATAATGAGTGAAGCCATAAAAAGTATCTCAGAAGAATTAAAAAACAAATATTCTAATATTAAATGGGAAAAATTTGTAGATATTAAAAATATATTTACACATCATTATTTTGGGGTTGATAGTGATGTTGTCTGGGAAATTATAAATAAAGACATTCCAGTTTTAAAGGAGGAAATCATTAAAATTAAGGAAAAAGAAAAATGATAAAAAATAAAAAATTAGGTGAGAGTAGATTAATAATAATTTTATTAGCAATTTTAATATTAATTATTATCCCATTAATAAATTCAGAGGCTAGTCCTTGGCCTGCTTATAATGTTTGCTGTGAAAAAACAATTAATGGAGCCTGGTGCCAGAATACATTAAAACAAAATTGTGATACAGGATTTAGAAGCACTCCAACTTCTTGTCAAGGGACTAGTTTTTGCAAGCCTGGAATTTGTTTTGATTCTTCAGAGGGATTATGCATGGATAATACTCCTCAAAGAGTTTGCAATGATGCAAATGGAACATGGATGGATGATAGTGTGCAAAGTGTTCCTCAATGCAATTTAGGATGCTGTGTTTTAGGAAGCCAGGCAAGTTTTGTAACTTTAACAAGATGTAAAAAACTTTCTGGTTTTTATGGATTAGAAACTGATTTTAGAACAAATATTAGAGATGAATTAAATTGCATTGCTATTGCTGCTTCTCAAGATATTGGTGCTTGTGTTTTTGAATCTGATTATCAAAAAACCTGCAAGTTTACAACAAGAGCAGAGTGTTTAGGAGTTGGAAAAAGCGGGAATATAACTTCTACAGGAGAATTTTTTAAAGATTATTTATGTTCTGCAGAAGAATTAGCAACAAATTGCGGCATAACAACACAGACAATGTGTGTTGCTGGAAAAGATGAGGTTTATTTTAAAGATAGTTGTGGAAATCCTGCAAATATTTATGATGCAAGTAAAAGAGATGACAAATCTTATTGGCAAAGAGTTATAGATAAAAGCCAGGCTTGTGGGGCTGGAAATTTAAATGGAAATGCAGGAAGCAAAAGTTGTGGAAATTGTGATTATTTTAGAGGAAGTATTTGTGCAAAAGGGGATGCAAATTATGGAGATTATGTTTGCACTGATTTAAATTGTTATAATACAAAAAATACAGAAGATTATAAAAATGGAGAGAGCTGGTGTGAATATCAAAGTGAAACAGGAGAAGGAAAAGATACTGTTGGCAGCAGACAGTTCAGGCATGTTTGCATTAATGGCGAGGAAACAGTGGAGCCTTGTGCTGATTTTAGAAATGAGGTTTGCTATGAAGAAGAATTAGAGACTAGTGCGGGTGTTTTTATAGAAGCTGCATGCAGAGTTAATAGATGGAGAGACTGCATTGACCAAGATACAGAAGAAAAATGTTTGAATACAGATAAAAGAGATTGTTATTGGTTGCCAGGAGCAATGTTTACTGGATTAGTAAAAGAAAAATCTTCAGGCACTTCAGCAACAGGAACTTCTGGACAAACATTTGGTGCAACTACTCCTAGTTTTTCAGGGGGTGTGACAGGAAATGTTGTTGCCCCTATTACAGGAAGATTTTTAGGGATAGGAGGAGATGATAAAAAAGAAGAAGAAACAGAAGCATCAGGAGTGCAATTAGGAGGAGGTGCTTGTTTACCAAATATACCTCCTGGATTAAAATTCTGGAGTGATGGAGATGCAGGACCTATTTGTTCATTAGGAAATTCAAAGTGTGTTGTTGGATATGAAAAAGGATTACTTGAGAAACCAAAATGTGTTGAAAATTGCGAGTGTTTAGAATTAGGTTATGCTCAAAGCATGAATAGGGTATGCACTTCTTTAGGTGATTGCGGGGCTTATATTAATGTTATGAATAGATTTACAGATGATGGTGCTGAATGGAAAATTGATGGAGATAGGCAGACAATTACAAAAGCAATTATGGGAGGAAAATAAAAAGAAGAAGCAAATACTAATTAAAAATGTTAGAAAAATTATTTACATCAAAAAATAGAATAAAAATTTTGTGTTTTTTATTGTTTCAAAAACAAGATACTTATCTCAGAGAAATTTCTAAAGAATTAAAAATCTCATCAAGTGCTGTAAAAAGGGAATTAGATAATTTAATATTGATTGAATTAATTAAAAAAAATAAAAATAAAATAGAATTAAATAAAAAATCAGATATTTTAGAGGATTTGAAAAATATTTTTATTAAAACAGATTATTTATCTTACCCTATTAAAGAAGTTTTGAATAAAATTAAAAAGATAAAATTTGCTTTAATTTTTGGAAGTTTTGCAAGAAATGAGTATAAAGAAGAAAGTGATATTGATCTATTGGTTGTTGGAAATATTAAATTATCTGAAGGAATTAAATTATTAAGACCTATCGAAGATAAAATCAATAAAGAAATTAACCCTGTTGTTTGGACAATTGAAAATTTAAAAAAACAAAAGAATAGCGGATTTATTAAAGATATTTTCAAAAGAGGAATAATCATGTTAAAAGGAGATGAAAATGAAATTCGAAGAATTATTAAATAAAAATAAGATTGAAAAAGTTGAAAAAACAGAATTTAATTCAGAATCAGCAGAAAAAAGTATAAAATTTGCAGGAAAGGGCTTGGAAACAGAGAATTATGATGAAGTTATGTCAGTAGTTTATAATGGGGTGTTCAAAATAAGCAATAGATTAATAAATCATTTAGGATATAGAGCAATTGGAAAAGAGCATCATAAAAACACTTTTGAATTTTTAAAAGAAACTGAACTAAATCAAGAACTAGTAGAATATTTTGATAACATACGCAAGAAAAGAAATAATTTTATTTATAGAGATATTGAAAGCATATCCAAAGAAGAGGCAGAGGAAATTATAGAAAAAGCTAAAGCACTTGTTCAAGAAATTAGAACATTTGTTCAAAAAAATAGAACAAAAGAAAATTCAAAGAATAAAAAAAATAAAAATGAGGCTGTTAAATATAGTTGAATATAACCTGAGTTAATGTATTAACTCTAAAATAGTAACAAACAAGAGGGTTTATAAACAATAAAGAACTAATAAAAACAATGAAAAATATAAAACAAAAACTAATAACAGGAATTGTAGCAGTCGGAATAGGATTAGCTGTGCTTTGTGGAGGATGTGAATCTCAACAAATAACTCATACCCTAACACGAGAACAAGAAGAGGCTATACTTAGATATAGGACAAAAGAAGCAGAAAATGAAAAAAAACAAGCTAATGCCATAATTCAATATAGAATAAAAACTCAAAATCAAAATTATCCCGTAAAAACCCAAGAAGAAAGAAACTCTGATGTTGTAGATGAAATGCTATCTGGATTTGGAGCTGACATGGCTACTACAGGGATATTAAAAGCTATAACAGACTACTCAAAATAATAAAAAACAAGAAAAATGCAAACAAATTATACACCAAAAATGAGTTTAAGAAATAAGATTGTAACTGGGGGATTAGCTGGGCTTATGATTTTAATTAGTGCAGGTTGTGGTGGGGGAGTTAAACAACCTGTTTCTCAAGAACAAACCTATACTCCTGACCAAATAAAGGCATGGTATGATTATATGGGCAAAAGAAATCAAGAGATTGAAGCAAATAATAAAGCATGGTATAATTATATGGAAAGAAGAAATCAAGAAATTAGAACAAATAATCAAAATTATCTAACAAAATCTCAAGCAGACAGAGATGCTGATGTTATAGATGATATGAACGGAAGATTTGGAGCTGATATGGCTACCACAGGATTTTTAAAAGCTGTAACAGACTACTCAAAATAAAAACATGAAAAATATAAAACAAAGGATTGGAACTGGAATTGTGCTAGTTAGTGCTGGACTTGCAAGTTTATTAAATAGTGGATGTGAAATGACTCCTGCACAAAGTATGGCAATTGGTGGGGCTTCTGCACAAAATATAGGAGCAACAAATCCAAATCTTTCATATCAGCAAGCACAATCTTTAGGTGCAATGGGTGGATTATTAGGGGTTTTGTCTCATCAAGAAGCAATGAAAGAAGCTGCTGAAGCAGGGAAGAGTGAGACTGTTGTGAATGTTAATGTTCCTCAACAGCAGAATTATCAACATCAAGCAAATATTCAACAGCAAACTGCTATTTATTCAACAGCAAAACAAACAAATAAAGGCACAAATGAATTTGGAGTTCCGAGAACAGGTATTGGAAAAAAGAATGATATAGCAATAATTTTATGTAATACTCATATAGATTTAAATAAAGATAGATTTGTTGAAGAAAATGAAATCTTTGGTCTTAATAAAAAAATTTATGATTTAGATAAAGAAATAATAACTATGTGTTTTTATAACGAAAAAAGAGGAAAATTTAGATTCAGTTCTTTTACTCAAGATGGCAGATTAATCGGAGAAACTGAAAGAGAAGTTTTAGATGATACAAAAGGACTAATCTGTTATTTTACTGAACCAAATGGTCCAACAGGGGGAGATTTTATGGACAACTTAAGAGGTGCAGGACCAGGAGATTATAGAATTATTGCTGTTACTGAGAATGGAGAAAGTATTTATCAGGATCTTACTCTGGTAAGAAACAAAAATTAAGAATTAAAAAGAAATCAAAAAATAAGGTGAGATAAAAAGAAAAAGATGATGGATAAAAAAGAAGTAATAAAAAAAATTGAGAAAAATAAAAGAGCAATGACTCAATTAAAAGATGATAGTTATGTATTAACTTAAAAATAGTAACAAACAGGAGGGTTTATAAACAACGGAAACATAAGAAAAACAAGAAAAATGCAAAAAAATTTAATAAGCAGAATTTGTGAAAAAATAAAAAAACCTGTTTTAGTAGCAATAAGTGTAGCAACTCTTGCAATTACTCCTTATGTTTCTGGATGTGCTAGTCGAGAAGCAAAATATCGTGCTTGGAGAAACAGCCTTACTCCTGAGCAAAGAGAAAAACAAGATCAAGCTGATCTTGCAACGTTAATGGAAATGAATGAAAATGAAAAAAAGAAAAAAGAACGGGACCTTGCAATGTTAATGCAAATGAATGAAGATGAAGCGATAGTAAGACAACAACTTCAGAATGATTATCCAATAAAATCTCAAGCAGACAGAGATGCTGATGTTATAGCTTATATGAATGGAAGATTTGGAGCTGACATGGCTACCACAGGATTTTTAAAGGCTGTAACAGACTACTCAAAAAAATAAAAAATAAGAAAAATGCAAACAAATTATACACCAAAAACAGGATTAAGAAATAAGATTGTAACTTGGGGAGCAGTCGTAGTTACTGCTTTAGGAAGCTTGTTTAATTCTGGATGTGCAAACCATCAAAATGATTATTCTAATTGGAAAAAAAGCCTTACTCCTGAACAAAGAGAAAAAAAAAAAAAGCAAGAACTTGCATCATTAATGCAAATGAATGAAAATGAAGTGATATTAAGACAACAACTTCAGAATAATTATCCTACAGAGTCTGAAACAGATAAAGACTTTAGAGACATGTTAGATCTTTATAAAAGTGTATTTTGGGGACTTGGTTCAGATATTACATTTTATGAATATCAGAGAAGAAATCCTTAAAAGATAACTGAAAAGAACAAACAAAAAGATGATGAATAAAAAAGAGAATGAAAGCAAAAGAGCAATGACTCAATTAAAAGCATATTTCCTAATTATAAATATGATTATTGCGATTGTTGCGTTTGGGTGGATGGTGAGTGGTAGTAGACCTTGGACCGCGATTGAAGAAGAAACTTATTTTTCTATTGTGAATGATGCGGAAGCAGAACAATATTATCAAAGTGTTAACCAAAAAATAGCTAAAGAAGCAGCTGACGCAGCAAAACAATCAACATCAAATATCCCAGTATCTGGGCCAGTTAGTGGTGTACTAACTGAAACATATATAACAAAAACTCCTTTTACTGCACAGATTGGGAAAGATATGGTTACAGATATTAATAATGTAAAAATCGTAGGAGATACAGCTACAATTAAAACAGTTTCAGGAACAACTTACACAACAGATGTTGCAACAGCTAATGAAGTAGTAAAAACTGGAAAAATGTCATTAGGATCAACAGGTCCAACAACAAGTATAACCACTATTGGCACTAAAGCAATAATTAATAATGCTTTAATGATTGGAGCTTTGTTTGGGCTTGGATATTTAATTGGAGGATTTATTGGAGGCAATGCAGATCTTGCTTTAGGACTTGCTATGGCTGGAGGAACTTTAGTATATCAAATAGGTTCTGGTGCATGGGGTGGTGGAGGGTTTGCACATCCAGGGTTATGGGGATTGGGTGTTGGGGCAATCATCTTCTTATTTATGTATGAAAAAACATCAACAAAAATTGTTGAGTTTAATTGTCTTCCTTTTCAGCCGCCTATAGGCGGAGCTGATTGTGAAAAATGCAATGATTTTGAACAATGCAGTGAATATTCTTGCAAGAGTTTAGGGCAAGCTTGCCAATTGCTTAATGCTGGAACAGGACAAGAAAGCTGTGATTGGGTAAATCCTCATGATGTTAATTCTCCTAGAATTCAGATTAGTGATGTTCTTAAAGGATATAAATGGGTTCCTGATACTGCTGTAAGACCTCCTGCAACAGGAGCTGTTATCAGCCAGACAAATGGAGATTGTGTAAAAGCATTTACACCTCTTGAATTTGTAATTTCTGCTGATGAACCAGCTCAATGCAAAATAGATTATAATCTTACAAGAGGATTTAATGAAATGTCTTATTATATTGGAGGAAGTAATTTATTTTCTTATAATCATACTGAAAAAATGAGTTTGCCAAGCCCTTCTGCAATTAATGCACTTGACCCTCAACTTAAAAATGATGGAACATATACATTATATGTAAGATGCAGAGATGCTAATGGTAATTTTAATCAAGATGCATATTCAATAAGATTTTGTGTTGAAAAAGGGCCTGATACAACTCCTCCAAGAATTGATGGATTAGATATTCCAAGCAACACTCCAATTAGTTATAATACTACAAATTTAAATTTAAAAGTTTATGTTAATGAGCCTGCTGAATGCAGATGGTCAAGAGAAGACAGGGATTTTGCACAGATGGAGACTAATATGAGCTGTGATACTAATTTATGGGAGATTAATAATAATAATGTTTATACTTGCAGAACAACTTTGACTGGGATTAAAGACAGGCAAGATAATGAATATTATTTCAGATGCAAAGACCAGCCAAATGCACCTGAATCAGAAAGAAATCCAAATGTTCAAAGTTATTTATATAATGTGATTGGAACTCAGCCATTGAATATAATAGAAATAAAACCAAGCAATGAAACAATCAAAGGTGCAACAGACACTATTGCAGTTAATTTAGAAGTTAAAACAGATAATGGATATAAAAATGGTGAAGCATTTTGTTATTATACTGACACTCAAACAACAGATACAAGAATTGTTAATAAAACTTGCACAGGTAAAGAAGATAGTTTTGTTTTATTTGCTGAAACAGGAAACATTAGTAAACATACTCAAAGACAAGATTTGACAACAGGAGATTATACTTATTATATTAAATGTGTTGATTTAGGCGGGAATGCTGCTTATGACTGCACTAAATTTCATGTTGAAGTAGACAGAAGTGCTCCTATTGTTGTAAGAGCGTATAAAGAATCAGGACAATTAAAAATTATGACAAATGAAGAAGCTGATTGCAGTTATTCTAATAAAGATTGTAATTTTGAAATTAAAGATGGAATTAAAATGTCTACTATTGATAATAAAGCTCATAATACTGAATGGCTGATTACTAAGAATTATTATATAAGATGCAATGATAAATATAATAACCAGCCAAATCCAAACACATGTTCTGCTGTTATAAGGCCTTACAAGTTTGTTGATAAAAGTAATGTTATTGAGCTGTAAGGTAGATTTCTTGATAAGTATATAGTATAATAAAGAATATAAAGATAAAGGGGGTTAAATAAATAATAAGATGATAAAATTTTGTAAATACTTAAGTAGAGATTTTGAAAGTATAACCTCTCCTATTAGGAATTTATAAAGAATCATCAAAATCAGATGTTAAGACAGATTAAAGAGCAGGATTGGCTAAAGATCAAAAAATTGTTGTTTGAAATAGCAGAGCAATCTTTTGACAAAGTAGTTTCCGAGGTTTTAGAAAAAAAAATTAAAGAAGATTATGAGAGATTCCCAGAAGGATTTATTATTTCAGAAGACAATAAAAACTTAATAGGATTATTATGGTTTGAGGTATTTCCAGAAAAAAAATCTGCTTTTGTGCATGCTATATATGTGGAGCCAGAATATAGAGGAAAGGGAGTTTCAGATGAGTTAATAAGTTATTTAGAGGATTATTGCAAGAAAGAAAAATTAAACAAAATAGAATTAAATGTTTCATTAAACTTACAGTATGCAATAAAATTCTATAAAAGAAAAGGTTTTCAGATAAAAAGATATTTTATGAGTAAGAGAGTAAAATGATTTCCATTATAGACTATATCTAAACATTTATTAATTATATTATTCTGTTAATTTTATGGTTAACAAAAAAGGCAATTCGCATTTTTACTTTGATATTAATAAAATTGTGCCAAAGTCAAAACTCTCACAGGGCATATTTGGGATGAGTTTTGGAATGATATTTTCAATTATCTTAATTGTGTTTTTTATTTCAATTGCATTTATTGCAATTAAATCTTTTCTTGACACACAAAGATGCGCACAAATTGGAATCTTTAAAGAAGATCTTCAAACAGAAATTGATAAGACCTGGAATTCTCAAAAATCAGAATTTAAATTTAAGTCAAGACTTCCTACACAGATAAAATATGTTTGTTTTGCAGACCTCTCCAAGCAGATAACAGCAACAGGAACCTCAGGAAATATTGGAAGAGAGATTGGGGTTTATCAAGGATATATTGCTAATATGTTTCTTTATCCTAGAGAGCCAGCATGTAATATGGTTTATCATGAAATAGAGCATTTAGATATTGACAAGATAATTTCTGTAAAAAATCCTTATTGTATTGCTGTTGATGATGGAAATATTAATATTCAAATTAAAAAAGATTTTGGTGATAAATTAGTAAGTGTAAGTTAAATTAATGATATTTATAATTAACAATAAGTTAAGTTTTGCATATGAGAATAAAGATTATGAGAGCATAACTAATAAGATAAAAAGATAATTAATAATTAAAGATATAAAAAAATTAAGTTAAGTCCTAAAAAATCATGATTTTTGGGAACTTCAATTTTAAAAAGATTGAAGTCTTTGCAGATGATTTGCTTAGCTAATAAGAGAAGAATATAATTAATAAAAGAAAAGTATAGCTAATAATAAATTATTGATACATAATATAAGTAAAAAAAAGAAGTGAAAATGACTAATAAAATTTTACTACAAAAAAAAGATAAGATTTATAAACCTGAAGACACTAACAATATTAATATGCTCCCTGGTGATCCTTCGGGGTCGCCAGATGAGTCTTTTTTATTAAATTCTGAAACATTGGTCTTTATTGATGAGGCATTTCTTTCAAAATTAAGCAAACATTTTGGAGGTGGGAAATATTTAAGATTTGATAGGATTAAATTTAGTAAAAATTTAGCTGAAAAAGAAAAATTGATTTGCAGACAGATATTCCTTTATATTTCTCCTCCATTCCAGAGCACAATCTCTTCAAAAGAAGAGGAGATAAGAAAAGAAGGATATGATAGATTTACAAAAAATTTAAGAGAAGCAGGAGTTATTGTCAGAGAAGGAAGATGCCAAAGATTAAAGATTGATAATAATTTTATATACAATCAAAAAGCTGTTGATGTCTTGCTGGCAATGGATTTAACAAGTGTTCCTTTAAAATATCCTGAAATCAGAAGAATTATTCTTATTTCATCAGACAGTGATTTTGTTCCAGTAATAAAAAATTTAGAAGAACAAAATATTAAAACAATTCTTTATACTTATTATGAAAAGAAAAGAGACTCTCCATTTTCAAGAAGCAATGAACTTATTAAATCTGTTTTTAAATATAAACTATTAACAAAAGAAAATTTAGAATCTTGTTCATTTGACAAATCAAAAAGAGATGAAAAAAATGAGTAATAAAAAAATGAAAAACAAACATGGAATTGAAATTGGTTTTAATGTAATGTTTGCAATTTTTGCAGGAATTGTTATTTTAGGGATTGCAATTTATGCAGCAACAAAGGTTGTTGATACTGGTCAAAAAGCTCTTTATACTGAAACCTCTGCTAAAATTATTTCTTTGCTTGATCCTTTAGAAACAGGGCTTGCAAGTGGGAAATCTGAACAAATCAAATTTAGAAAAGAAACCAAGATTTTTTTTGAATGCAATGCTTTAGAAAATCCTCCTTTTGGAAAACAAACAATTTCTTTTTCAGAACAAACTTTTGGGAATAAATTTGGCGAGCAAGGAGGGGCTGTTCCAATTTATAATAAATATGTTTTTTCAAAAGAGGTGATTCAGGGAAAATTATTAAATATTTTTTCCAAAGAATTTTTAATGCCATTTAAAGTTGCTGATTTAATTATAATAAATATGGAAGATTATTGTTTTGTTGGAGCTCCAAACCAGATTCAAAAAGATATTGAAAATTTAGGAATTAAAAATATTCAATTCTCAGATAATTTGCAAAATTGCACTGGAATTAGTGTTTGTTTTGGAACTGACAGCTCTGAATGCAAAATAAAAGTTTTTGGAAGCTGTGAAGACAGTTTTGGCAATGTTTGTGAATCAGAATATGATTATGGAAGAGTTTCAAAAGGCATAGATGACATATATTATATAGACAGCTTGCTTTATGCTGCTATATTTTCTTCTCCTGAAATTTATAATTGTAATTTAAAAAGATTAATGAACAAATTTAATGAATTAGGCTTAATTTATATTGATAAAATAAAGATTATCCAAAGAGAGGGTTGTGGGTCTGATATAGAAGTTGAATTAAGAGCATTAATGAACTCTGCTGAAGCTCTTAGTTCTTCAAGAGAAATAATTGGATTAGCAAGATATGCAAAAGATATTAATAAAATAAACCAGGCAGCAGGGGTTTGCAAGCTGTATTAACATGGAATTTCAAAAAGTATTAGATAATAGGCATAGTATAAGGGAGTTTGAGAAAAAATCAATTCCAAAATCTATATTAAAAAAGTTAATATTAGATGCTACAAAAGCCCCTTCTGCTTCTAATAGGCAACCATGGAAGTTCTATGTTATTTGTTCAAAAAATAAAGTAGAATTAATCAAAAATTATTTAAAAGAAACTTTGAAAATTTTGAAAAAAGATATTTCAAAAAAACCAGATAGACTTCAAAAAATTATATATGAATTCTATAATAATATGGGAAATTCTCAAAATATTATTTTTATATTTAGAAAAAAATACAAAAATGAACCAATTCATTTTTATCTAAATGATATTGCAAGCATTTCCTGTGCTGCAGAAAATTTAATGTTATCTGCTACTAATAAAAGATTAGGAACCTGTTGGGTTGGAAGTTTTAAAGTTACTAAAATTGAAAATAAAATAAAAAAACTTATTAAAGCAGATAAAAATGAAGAGCTTATTTCAAGTATTGTTATCGGTTATCCTAAAAAGAATTATATTCCTCTTATCAGAAAAAGAAAAAAATTAAATGAAGTTTTGAAATTTATTTAATATGAAAAATAAAAAAGCCCAGTTGAAAATACAGGAAATGGCGTTTTTCTTAGTTGCAATTGTTTTGTTTTTTGTTCTTGTTGGATTATTTGCATTTTCAATTATATTTTCAAATTTAAGCAAAGGAGCAACAAGTGCTGCTGAAGAAAGAACATTATCTTCAATAACTAATCTTGCAGATTCTCCTGAATTTAGTTGCGGAGAGCCTAATTGTGTTGATGCAGATAAGATAGTAGGTTTAATGCAAAATACAAAATATGAAAAATTCTGGCCTTTTTCAAGTTTAAGTGTACATAGGCAAAGCACATTTACTAAAAATGAAACTGATTGGATTAAATGCACAGTTGCAAATTATCCTGATTGTGATGTTTTTGAAATTTATGACAAAGATGTTAAAAATGAAAGAGCAATTTCAAATTTTGTTGCTCTTTGCAGACTTGAATTAGAAAATGATTATAATTATAAAAAATGCGAGGTTGCAAGATTAGTTGCAGGGACTGAATTAAAGATTGCAGGAGAATGAACCAAACTTTCTTTAAGAAAGACAAGTTTGAACAAAGAATACCTTTTCTGAAAAAAGGTAAACCAAAAGCAAGAAAAGAAAAATGAGAATAATATCAATGTCTTATAAAAATAAAAGAGATGCAGATGAGAGATTAAGCTGCTCAAAACAAAGTTAAAAAATTTAAACATTAATAACAATATAGGATAAGAACAAGATATAAAAATAACTTATAATTAATAAGATATAAAGCTTTTCAGATAAGTTGCTTAAGCTAATAAAATAAGAGCATAACTGATAATAAATTATTAAAAATGAAACAAACAATAGAAAGTAAAAAATCAAAACATTCACAGCAAGAGATAATTGGTTTTGTATTAATAATTGTGATTGTAAGCATAATTGGAGTAATATTTTTAAGTATTAGTCTTAGAAGAGCAGAACCAAGTGAACAAACAAGTATTAAAATTTCTAATCTTCTTGAAGCAAGTATGTATTATACAACAGACTGCGCAATTGGTTTTGTACCTCAGTATAAAGATGGCCAAAATTTAATTAAAGCTTGCTGGAATGATGACAGGTGTTTAGACGGAAGAACAGCTTGCGAAGTTCTTAATGAAACATTAAAAAATATTATCCAGCAAGGATTAGAAGTTTGTGGAGATGAAAATAAATGCAAAAATAAAGCATATAAAGTAAAGATTTATTATTCTCCTTTAGATTTAGAATTGCAAAATGAAGAAATATTAAAGTTTCAGGAAGGAATATTTGAAAAATGCAAATCTAGTTTTGGAGGAAGTCATTTTATTCCTTTGAGTTCACTTGACGCAGGAACAATTCATATTGAATTAGAAGTTTGTGGAAGTTAATTCTAAAATAATTAATCATTTATAAATAAACTATGCAAAGGAATAAAAAGAATTGTAAGCAAGCCTATGACAACTGATGAATAGACTAGAACTGAATGGTCTTTTTTTATTATAGCTATTATCCCTAAAATAAAACCTACGATAGATGCAAGGAACACAATAGGAACAGTCACATCCCACCAATGGTCATCATAAGAGAGTATTCCTAAGCCATTAACTAAAATAATAGAAGTAATAATTACTATCAAGAAAAATATGTTTAGCCATACAGACCATTTACCTAATTTTGTTTCTGGTTTTACTTTCATAATATTTTAATGAATGTTTTATTTTTAAATATATACATTTTAATTTAAAATTTTAATTCTAAGGATTAATGCCCTCACTCGGATTTGAACCGAGGTCTTCTCGTCCGCAACGAGAGATTCTATCCTAGCTGAAATATGAGGGCAATTATATAAGATAATTAAAAAAACATAATATATAAGACTTATTATAAAAAATAATATCTGTTTTTATTACTATATAATATAACTCCATATTATTTAAAAACCTTACATATTTTTCTAGAAGATGAAAAAATATGTAATAACTTCTGAAAGTGTTACTGAGGGTCACCCGGACAAGATAGCAGACCAAATAAGCGACGCTATCTTGGACAATTGTCTTGCCCAAGACCCTGAATCAAGAGTTGCTATTGAATGTCTTGTAACAACAGGAAGTGTTCATATAGCAGGAGAAGTAACAACCCGCGGGTTTTTTGATGCTCAAAGAATTGCAAGACAAACATTAAAAGAAATTGGGTATACAAATCCTAAATTTGGAATGGATTATGAAGATGCAGGGGTTTGGACAAGTATTCATGGACAAAGCCCTGATATAAGCCAAGGAGTCACAGAAGGACAAGGAAATGACAAAGACCAGGGTGCAGGAGACCAAGGGATGATGTATGGTTATGCTTGCAATGAAACACCAGAATACATGCCTCTTCCAATTATATTAGCTCATAAATTAACTCAAAGATTAGCTGTTGTAAGAAAAACAGGAATTATAAAGGGGTTAGGGCCTGATGGTAAATCTCAGGTTTCTGTTGAATATGAGGATAATAAACCTAAAAGAGTTACTTCAATTGTAATTGCCCAGCAGCATATAGATGAAATTTCTGAAGAAGTTTTAAGAAAAGAGGTTTATGAAAAAGTTATTTTACCAATTTGCAGAGAATATATTGATGAAGAAACTAAAATTCATATTAATGCAACAGGAAGATTTGTTATTGGCGGGCCAGAAGGAGATACAGGAGTAACAGGAAGAAAAATAATTGTTGATAGTTATGGTGGAGTTGGAAGACATGGAGGAGGAGCATTTTCCGGCAAGGATCCGAGCAAAGTTGATAGAAGCGGAGCATATGCTGCAAGATATATTGCCAAGAATATTGTTGCTGCTGGTTTGGCTGACAAATGCGAGGTTCAGTTAAGTTATTGTATTGGAGTAGCAAGACCAACTTCAATTCATGTTGATTGTTTTGGAACAAACAAAATTCCAGAAGAAAAAATATCTCAGTTAGTTTATGAAAATTTTGATCTTAGGCCTAAAGCAATAATTGAAAATTTAAATTTAAAAAGGCCAATTTATAAAAAAACAGCGTCGTATGGGCATTTTGGAAGAAATGATTCTGATTTTACTTGGGAAAGATTAGATAAGGTTGAGGTTTTGAAAAGTGCCCTTAATACATAAACCATAGAATTAGTGTAATCTATATTTATAAAAATTTATAAAAACAATAATCTTATTTTTCATATTATTAAATATCTTATTATTATTCTTATTTCAGATACTCTAAAAGCATTTAAATTATTAATTATTTTTACTAAATTGTTAAATTTATTAGAATAATAAATTATAAAAAAGTTTATAAAGAAAAGCATTTTAATAAAATTAGAAAAATGGGGTTTAAAAAAATATTTGTAATCTTAGGTTTGTTAATATTATTTATAATGCCAATTGTTTTTGCATTAGATACCCCAATACAGGTTAAAACACAACCAAATTATGCTGTTACAATAAGAGCATTAAATATTGAGGGTACAGGGACTTTAGAAAATGGGGGGTTTATAGACCAGATTGCAGATACAAATGGAATAGTCCAAGTTACTTATTCTTCAGACACAACAAATAAAATAGATATTTCATTAATGATAAAAACTGCAATTGGAGGGACAACAGTTCAATTTGCAGGAGGGCCTGTTCAGGTATTTAAGAATAATGAAGAGCATATTAAGGCTGGTTGGCCTGTTGAAATTGACGCTACTACTAATCCTCCTGTATTAGTTAAATCTGGAAAACCAGCCGGAGTAGTTGAAGAAAGTATAATAAATAATTCTAATACAAACAATACTAATATAAACAATACGAATATAAACCGCTCTGATGAAGCCAATTCTTCAGATGATTCTCTTGATGTTGCTGCACTTTTTGAAGAGAATAGAGAAATTGAAGCTGAAACAACAGGAATAACTGGAAAAGCAATAGATGTTGGTAAATCAGTATTAACCTCAAAAATAACTTATTTTATTTTAGGGTTATTAATTCTTGTTTTTGTAATTGGCTTTGTTTTTAAAAATAAATTTATTAATTTACATTTGCCTGAGTTTAAACACTCTTCTGAATCTAAAAAATCAGATTTTAAAGTTATACCAAAAGAAAATCCAAAACTCAGGGATGCAGAAAGAAAATTAGACCAAGCTAAAAAAGAATTAGATGAAATCAGGAACAGAGGTTCTTTGATACAAGAAGCAAGAAAAAAACTTGAAGCAGATAAAAGAGAATTAGAAAGATTAGAAAGAGGATAAAATAATTTTAAATTATTTTGAGATGGTATTATTTCAACACTAAATTCTACTCATATTATTATTTAATTATAAAGATATTTATTATTGATTATATAAAATATTGCTTGCAAATCAAAAAATTATTTCTAAATAAAAATTCAGTTTTTTGATAAAATAAGAATCATTTATTATCTTCTTAAACTTCTAAGAAAAAATATTCTGTTAATTATTTCTTATAAATCATTTTTGATTTTATTATTAAAAGATTTTATCCATAATAACTATTTTTTCTAACTAAAGTTTAAATACTCTTTTCTTTAAAAAATTAAGATGCAAAAAAGTGGTTTTTTCTTAAAAATTTGAGGTTTTTAATTTTTGCCGTCGATAACTTTATTTTTTTATATATTTTAGACTAAAGAAACATTTATAAATAAATAAATCCTATAAAACTCATGAAAAAAGGGGCAAGATTAAAAAAGAAGTATGAATTAATAATCTTAGGAATAATTTTTTTAGGTTTTTTAATTGGATTCGTTATTGCAGAAGGCTCTGCAAATAACCATAGGGTTCTTACAACTCCTGGGACTACTTCTTATATTATAAAAGAAGACCAGCAATTTCAATTTAATTTTACCATAAATAATACTTATGCTGATAATGTTACTAGGGTGAATGTTACAATAGACAGTACTTTTGCTTATAAAAATGGTACTAATGGAACAACTGCTTCAAATATAGGCGGAGCAGCAGCAACAAATGTTGTTTTTACAAACACAACTATCGTATTAGACTGGTATAATGCAAGCTCAGTTGTTTTACCTACTGTAAATTCTAGTTTTTGGTTTAATGCAACACCTTCTGAAGCTGGAAGCTATACTTTAATTATTAAAACTCAAAATTCAACTGGCAGTTTTGTAAATACCTCAACTCTTACTGTTACTGTAATGGAAATACATAATGTTATGACAACTGGAGGAACAAGAAATTTCAGTGCTATGGATGAAGATACTTCAACTCTTTTTAATATAACCTTGAAT
>Ga0315276_10002150_pt1 | contig 17935 bp, 19 predicted proteins | sample YL17G05_0_MG_FD_204542 | JGI IMG/M metagenome (GOLD analysis project Ga0315276, IMG submission 204542) | Sediment microbial communities from Yellowstone Lake, YNP, Wyoming, USA - YL17G05_0 | ecosystem: Environmental > Aquatic > Freshwater > Lake > Sediment | place: USA: Wyoming | collected... | reverse complement strand
TAACTGCTACAGACATACTTGCGCATTGCGAGGCTGTAGACGATAATTTTTTCTTTGACTGAAAGAAAAAGTTTATGTGGAATTAATGTTAATCAAAATTTTGTGACTATAAATCTATGTTGAGGGATAATTCTTAATCAATTTATGGACATTGCATTCAGTTATAGGAAAAGAAATTAATAATCGGACTTTCTTTTCCTATCTATCAAGGAAAAAATTTCCGAAAATTTATTTCCGTTGATATAATTAGATTTTTCATTTTGAGTTAAGTTTAATAATTGAAAAATCTAAGTAGAATTATGTATAATCTGACTGAAGAAGAGGAGAAAATTTTAAGGAAGTTGGATACTCCGAGAAAGATACAGGATTTTTTGGATAAACTTGAAATTAATTTTGAAGAAAATGGGGATACTTGCATGTCTCCGAGAAGAGTTTTAAAAGAAAAAAAGTGCCATTGCATTGAGGGAGCAATGCTTGCCGCGCTTGCTTTGAAATTACAGGGGAAAAAGCCATGGATTATGGATTTTACTGTGACTAAAAATGATTGGGACCATGTGGTTGCTGTTTTCAAAGAGCATGGAAAGTTTGGAGCGATTTCTAAGACTAATCATTCTGTTTTAAGGTATAGAGATCCTGTTTATAACACTCCTAGGGAATTAGCAATGAGTTTTTTTCATGAATACTTTACTGATGATGGGAAAAAAACATTGAGAAGCTATTCAATGCCTGTTGATTTAATCAAACAGTTTGGATGTGAGTGGATTACTAAAGAAAAAGATGCATGGGAAGTTCCTGAATATCTTGTTGATTGCAAACATTATGATATAGTCAGCAGAAAACAAATAGCCAGTTTGAGAAAGGCGGATAAAATAGTTGTTGATGCGAGCAATTTAACTGAATATCAACAGTCTAAAAATTAATGTTAATCTTTAATTTAATTGATTGTAGAAATAGCGTTTGATAAAATTTTGATCTGCTTAACTTATGGGATTAATCAAAAGTTAAACAATCTCTTTGAATTTTCCCAAATAGAATCGGCAACTTCTTTTTCACTTAATTTTTTTATTTTTGCTATTTCTTTTATCGTAAACATGACATTGGCGGGCTCGTTTCTCTCGCCTGCTATGGGGGAAAGATAGGGAGAATCTGTCTCAGTTAGTAATTGATTTAATGGAACTATGGAAACTAATGTCTGGAAATGCTGCAACCTTGTTATTATTGGAGGGATGGAGAAAAACCATCCATTATCTGCTGCTCTTTTAATCAATGATACTTTTCCGCTGAAACAGTGCATAATCACTTTGTTTATTTTTAATTCTTCTAAAATTTCAATTGCGTCCTGCTCTGCTTTTCTTGAGTGAATTACAACTGGCATGTCTAATTCTTTTACAACTTTCAAAATTTTCTTAAAGTTATCTTTCTGCTCTTCTTTTATTTTTTCAGTTTGATATTCTGGCCAGTTATAATCTAAACCTATCTCCCCTATTGCAACAAATTTATTTTTATTTTTCTTTAAGTATTCAAGCTCTTTATTGAGGTTAAATGCCTGCAAATCTCTTGGAAAGCTGGATTCATCATTTAATTTTTCCGCATGCTCAATCTCTTTCTCAAGAGCATCTAGTGGATACAAACCAAAGCTAACTTTGACAATATCATATTTTTCAGCAATTTCCAAAGCGAGTTTATTGGTAGCAGGGTTTACGCCTGAGGTGATGATTAGCATGTTCTTCTTTCTTGCTCTTTCTATAATGCTATGCAGATCTTTTTTGAATCTTGCGTGATCCAAATGGCAGTGCACGTCTATCAGTTTCATTTTAAGCTTACTAAGATAATATCAGAAGTATATAAATATTTAAGAATGAAAATTAATGTTGTTTTTCATGGGAAAATTAGCTCTTGCGTCTCTAGTTTTGGGAATTGTTGAGATGGTTAGCTTTGGATGGGTTGCCGTTGATTCTTTAAGAGAACTAACTTCACCAATCACTCAAAGGATTGAAAGGATAGAAAAAAATATCCCATTAGTTTTGGACAGAGAAGAAGCTGAAAGGCATCAGAGAAGATATGAGATAGGATATAAATTTGCTCTTGGGGCTCTTGGAATCTTGGGAATTTCTGGGTTAAAATTGCTTAATGATTTAAGACCTAAGGGGAGATATTAGGGAAACTCTTTGAGATAGTCTGGAGTTTTGCCTGTTTTTATATTTTAGATTCTGCAAGACTCCAGTTAATTAAACCTTGCTTGATGAGAAACTCTTTTAAACTCAATTTTGTTTAATTAAACATGATAGAAACTTTACTTATTGCTGTTATTCTTGCCAGCTCTTTTCCTGTTGGATATCTTCTTGCTTATCTATGCAAGGAAGAGTTAGTTACGGGAAGAAAATGGTTTAAAATGATTTCATGGGCTTGCTTGGCTCTTATATTAGTTCTTCTGTTTGTTTACAGAGATTATTCAGTAATTCTTACTCTGACTTACATTGCGGTTGTTTCTCTTATTTCTGTGCATAAGAGTTTTGATAAGAAGTTTGTGAAAATCAAGAAGCAGTTAGTTTTATAACCCCCAAGTTCTCATTTTTAGTATGTTTTATCTTATTGGATTAGGGTTGAATGAGAAGTCAATTTCACTTGAAGCAGCTGAAGCTCTCAAAAGCTGCAAGAAGGTTTATCTTGAGAAATATACTGTTGATTTTCCTTACACAATTGATAACCTGGAAAAAGAATTGGGAGTGGAATTAATATCTCTTGGAAGAGAAGAGGTTGAATCTGAAGAATTCCTTGAGGAAGCTAAGAAATCAAACATCGCTCTTCTGATTTATGGAGATGTTCTGGCTGCTACAACCCACATTTCTCTTATAATAAGGTGCAATAAGGAGGAAATTAAGCACAAGATTTTCCATAATGCCGGAATTTTCAATGCGATTTCTGAAACTGGATTGCAGATGTACAAGTTTGGGAAAACTGCAAGCATGCCAAAATGGCAGGAGAATTATTATCCAGATAGTTTTGCAGAAATAATAAAAGAAAATATGAAGATTAAAGCGCATACTCTTCTTTTGATTGATATAGGCTTGAAGCTGGAAAAAGCGCTTGAACAGCTGAAAACAGCTTGCGGAAATCATAAGCTATTTTTAGACAAGATTGTTGTTTGTTCAATGATGGGGACGGAAAATCAGAAATTTTATTATGAAAAAGCAGATAATCTTCCTAAAGATATTAAGAATCCATACTGCATAATTATTCCATCGGTTAAGCTGCATGACATGGAAAAAGAGGCTTTGAATGAATTGGCTAATTTATAAAAGATCAATAATCTATACAACAAATAATTTTATGATTTCAAAAAGTTAAGATTAACCATTAATTTATTGGTTATAGAGGTTTGCGTTTAGCAGGTTTCTTTGATATTCTCACAATGGCAAGAGATTATGTCATAAAAATTTAACCTTGCCAGCAATTAACAAGTTTTAAAAACTAAAAAGGTCTTGTTAATGGATGAAAAAAGGGGTTGAAGATGGCAGAGTTAGCAGCGGTATTTCTGGATTTGATGAATTATGCGAGGGTGGATTTGCTGCAAACAGCACTAACTTAGTTATTGGGGAATCCGGAACTGGCAAAACAACTTTTATGCTTCAGTTTTTATATGCTGGAGCAATTGTCCATAGCGAGGGGGGAATTTTTATTAGTTTTGGACAGAATGCTGAAGAAATTAGTGAAAGCGCAGATTCTTTTGGATGGAGTTTATCCAAAGCATATTCAAATTTAAAAGTAGCCAGCATAAATCCACAAAAGAGTTTAAGGGCAATCGGGGAGGAGATTCGCGGATTAATTTCCGAATCTGGGGCGAAAAGAGTTTGTATTGATTGCTTGGAGTTGGTTATTGCTGATAAGGAGACTGAAATGCTTGAGTTTGTTCTTGAATTGTTTAAGTCTATTAAGAAGGCGGGAGTTTGTGCGATAATATCGTATAATGCTAAAGAAAACTCGGATAATCGGGAACTTGAAGTGATTAAATCACTTGCAGATGGAATTATTCAGCTTCTTCCTTCATGGAGTGATGAGGAGACTGACAGGGCGCTTAGAATTGTTAAGATGAGGGAAACGGCTCATTCTAGAGGGCATAATTTATTTGAGATAACAGACAAGGGAATGATTGTTTACGAGTGATTCTTGGAGAGAAATCCATTAAATGCTGACTATTTAATTGACATTAACTTTTGTAGAGGTATTATTTTAAATTATTTATGATAAGTTACTTATGGAAGTTCACTTGGAAAGATTTAAATATAACCTGCTTGTTAGATAAACATGGCAGATAGCAGAGAGTTTGTTTCTAGAAATATATTAGCTATTGCTATAATTATTATTTAACAGCAATCTCACTTCTTGGGAGATTGCAGGATATTCTTATGAGCTTAAACAAAACTATAACTGATGAAAAATATCGTGGCTTGGATGAAAAGGCAAGAGAGTTTGTCATACTTGTAGAAAATCATGAAACTATTCAAGCTAGGAGATATCTTATGAGCTTGGAAGAGGGGGAGAGAGATAGAATTAAACTGCAGATAGCTAGAACAGATTATAAGTGGACTTTGCAGGCTTCAAGGTATCAGTGCTGATGCTAAATTGATTATTTGATTATAGTTAATATTTAAAAACACAGGAGAAATAATAGAAACATGTATGAATTCAAAAAGGTAGAAGAAGAAGTATTAAATTTTTGGAAAGGCAGAAAGATATACGAAAAAAGCAGAAAGAAGAATTCAAAGGGAAAAAGTTTCTATATGATGGATGGACCCCCTTATGCAAACGGGCATATTCACATGGGAACCGCGTTGAATAAAATTTCTAAGGATATTGCAATGAGAAGCAGAAGGATTCAGGGTTTTGATGTATTTGACAGAGCTGGATATGACACTCACGGAGTTCCGATAGAATTTCAGATTGAGAAGGAAATAGGAAGCAAGAGCAAGCAGGATATAGAAAAATATGGGGTGAAAAAGTTCATAGACAAATGCAAAGAATTTGCAACAAGATACATTGATGTTATGAACAAGGAATTTGAGAATTTGGGAGTTTGGATGGACTTCTCTAATCCCTATTTGACGCTTGATGATTCTTATATTGAAAAGATATGGGAGACTTTTAAGAAGGCAGATGAAAAGGGGCTTTTGTTCTTGGGAAAATATCCTGTACATGTATGCCCTAGATGCGAGACGGCTGTTGCATATAATGAGATTGAGTATGCAAAGCAGGAAGACACATCTGTTTTTGTCAAATTTCCTCTAAAAGACAAAAGTAAAACGTATTTGGTTATTTTCACCACAACTCCCTGGACACTCCCGGCTAATACTGGGATTATGGCGCATCCAGATTTTTTATATCAGGAGGTTGAATTGTCTAACGGAGAAAAGTGGATAATTGCGAAGGAGCTTGTTCCAAAGATAATGTCTTCGATTGGAATGGGGTTCACTGCTAAAAATGAATTCCCGGGAAAGAAAATGGAGAATTGGAAGTATACTAATCCGTTGGCTAAAAATCTTAAGATGAAACTGAAAAATGCTTATAGAGTTGTGCTATCCGGAAGATATGTTAATCTTGAAGAGGGAACAGGATTAGTTCATTGCGCTCCTGGGCATGGAAAAGAAGACTGGGAGGTTGGAAAGGAGACGGGATTGGACATGCCCTGTCCTGTGGACACTAGCGGTATGCTAACTGAAGAAGCTGGAAAATATGCGGGAAAGAAGGCGGGAGTAGTTGATGAAGAAATTATGAATGATCTTGAATCTGAAGGTTATCTTGTTCATAGGTTTAAGTATAGTCATGATTATCCTTTCTGCTGGAGATGCAAGTCTTCTCTATTAATGCTGAATCAACCCCAGTGGTTTTTCAGGATTTCTAAGATTCAAAAAAAATTGCTCAGTGAAAATGAGGATATTGTTTGGCTGCCAAATTGGATGCAGGCTAGAATGAAAGCGTGGCTTGAAGGAATTGGAGACTGGCCGGTTTCAAGGAGAAGATACTGGGGAACTCCCCTTCCAATATGGGTTTGCGAGAAGTGCAATGAAAAAAAAGTAATTGGAAGCTTGAATGAATTGAAAAAGTATGCCGGGAAGGGAAAACTTGATGTTCATAAGCCTGGAATTGATGCTATTGAGATTAAATGCAAATGCGGCGGGAAAATGAAGCGCGTTCCGGATGTTTTGGATGTTTGGTTTGATTCTGGTGTTTCAAGCTGGGCTGCATTGGATGACAAGCAGTTAAAGAAATTCTGGCCAGCTGATTTAAATCTTGAGGGAAAAGACCAGGTTAGAGGGTGGTGGAATTCTGAACTGATACTTTCTGAGATAAGGTTTGGAAAAAGGCCTATGAAGAATATTGTTGCGCATGGGATGGTTTTAGATTTAGGAAAGAGAAAGATGTCGAAATCTCTTGGAAACATTACATCCCCTCAGGAAATTATTGATAAATATGGGAGAGATTATTTGAGGTATTATTTTGCGAAGGTGTCAAAAGGAGAAGATTTCGCTTTTGATGAGAAGGAATTTTCAGAAATTCAAAAGATTATGGCGGTTTTGATGAATGTTTATGCGTTTACTAACCAAATTGAACCAGAAAAAATTAAGCGCCATGAAGAAGATAAGTGGATTATTTCTAAATATAATTCGCTTGTAAAGAAGGTCAAAGAAAATTATGATTTATTTAAGTTTAATGAAGTTATTCAGGAGCTGGAGAATTTTTTAGTATCGGATTTGTCAAGAACCTACATAAAGATTATCCGCGATAGAAGCGGAGAAACTTGCAAAATTTTAAATGAAATTTTTATTGGCCTGCTGAAGATTTTTTCTCCAATAATTCCGTTCGTAACAGAAAAAATATGGCAGGAATTAAAAGAAAAAAAGATTGTGAAAGAAGAGTCAGTTCACTTATCTTCATGGCCGAAATATGAAACTGGAAAAATTGACAAGAAACTTGAGGAAGAGATGAAAGTTGCTATGAAGTTTATAGAAATTGGATTGCGCGAGAGAGATAAGGCGCATATTGGACTGAAATGGCCTCTTTCTTTGGCTAAGATTTATACAGATAAAAAAATCAGGAAAGAGCTGGAAGAGATAATCTGCAGGCAATTAAACGTAAGAAAGATAGAAATGAATTTTGACAAGGAGAATAAAGAATATAAGATTGAGTTGAATACGGTTATGACTGAAGAGTTGGAGACAGAAGGTTTTGCAAGGGAGATTTCCAGAGCAGTTCAAGCTGAGAGAAAAAATAAAGAATTTGTAAAAACTGATAAAATAAATCTTTTGATTGTTGCAAAACCTGAATTTGCTGGGAGAATTTCAACTCAGAAAAAATTCATTGCTGACAGAACGGGAAGCAGAAAAATTCAGGTTTCCACTATTTCCGACGATAAAAGCAAAAAATTAAAAAATAATTTCAGCGTGAAAATAAAAGACATTGACTTTGAAATATACTTTGAAAAAACCAAATAAAGAAATTGCCTAAAAATTCACAACCAGCAATTTCAGTCTTTCAAAATCTGCCACAGCAATCTGTGGAAAACGATTTAGAAATAAAGAAGTATATTTTGCAGGCTATTGTTTATTTTGTTGTTGGTAGGGGGTGAATAAAAAAATAAGCCAAGGAAAAGGTTTAAATAGCACCGATGAATTAATAATAATAACAGGAAAGTTAGTGACTGCGTAGTCCTAATGATTTCAATGTCATTAAAAAGAGGCGAAATTAATTTTCCTGTTGAAAAAATAAAATGATAGTGAGAGAAGAATTTTTAAGCAGGCTGAGGAAGATATTTGACCTTAATTTGTATGAAGTAAGAGTTTGGACTGCTTTGCTTTCCCGTGGAGTGAGCACTGCTGGAGAATTGAGCAATATTTCTGACGTTCCAAGATCAAGAACATATGACATTCTTGAAAGCTTGGAGAAAAAAGGGTTTATTCTTATGAAACTTGGAAAGCCAATTAAGTTTGTTGCTTTGAAGCCGGAAGAAGTAATTGAGAGAGTTAAACGAAATTTAGTTGTGGAAGCGCAGCATAAGTCGAAGAGGCTTGAAACTCTGAAAGGGGATGAAGTTTTAGGAGAACTTTCTAGTTTGTTTACAGCGGGAATAAAGTTTGTTGAACCTTCAGATTTGTCAGGAAGTTTAAGAGGGAGACAGAATATGTATAATCATTTGGATATGATGGTTAGGGAGGCAGAAAAGACTATCACAATTGTTACAACTGTTGAAGGATTGAATAGAAAACTTGAGGCTTTGATGCCAAGTTTTGAGAAAGCGAGGAAAAGAGGGGTTAAGATTAGAATTGCCGCTCCGATTACTCCTGCAAATGTTAAGATAGCTAAAGAGTTGAGCAGAGTAGCCGAGGTAAGGGGTGTAGATGGATTTAAGGCTAGATTTGTTATAATTGACAGCGAGGAATTGATGTTTATGCTTCTTGATGATGAAAAAGTTCATCCAAACTATGACGTTGGCGTCTGGATAAATACAGAATTCTTTGCGAAAGCATTAGAGCAAATGTTTGAACTTGCTTGGCAGCAGTTTAAGCCGATGTCTAAGTTGAAGATGAAGTAATCGAGCTGGGAAAGTTAGATAGGTGCATCTTAAGAAGTTATCTGGTGAGTGGTTGGGGGTTGGAGCAAGGGTAAAATTGGTTTGGATTAACTACACATTCCACTAATTCATAGCTCTTTTGCAATAAATTCTCCTATCGCTTGCATTCCTTCTTTGACAGTCTTGAAATCGCTATTGTTCAATACAAATCTCTGAATCTGCCCAAAATCTCTTTCTATGGGATTTAGCCACGATGCCCTTGTTGGAAGAGGGATGATTTTTATTCTTGGATGCAAATCTACGAATGCCTTTATCATCTCAGACCTGTGAGCGCTCCAGCCATCCCAGATAATATAAAGTTCTTTATCTGGATAAATTGCAAGCAACTTCTCAAGGAAATTAATCACGATGAATGAATTTTTCCAGTCGTAAAACGCATAATGGATATCTCCATTATGCACGTCTCTTGCAGCAAATAAATCGCATATTCCTTTTACTTTTTGCCCATATGGGATGTGATAATATCCTCTGAATGAATATCTCTGCCCACCATAATGCTTGATGGCAGTCTTTCCTTTTTCATCAAAGGAAAAAACAATGCTATTTTCGGGCGGGCAGGCGAGCAATTGTTCTATTACTCTTTTTTTTTCAAAAAATTTTTATCTGGGCTATACTGCCATCTTTTGCTTCTGTTTAATTTTGCTCCTGCGTGGAGCAAAATTTGCCTTACTTTCTCGACGCTGATGCTCCTAACAACTCCACTCTTCACAAGATGATCTCTGAATTTTGGCAGAGTCCATGCGCTGATAGGTATGCTAAAATCTCTTGGGCTTTTCGAGAAATGAATTAAGATTACCATTGTATCTTCCTTGGTGAATTTTGGCACTGCTCCCTTAGCTTTCTTTCTTTGCAGAGAGATTATTCCATCGCTGTTGAATGCCATAACCGCCATTCTTGGTTTTCTTGCATCGCAATTCAGTTTTTCTGCAATCTGTCTTGCGAATAATCCTTCGCTTGACAGAAGGATTATCTTTGCCCTATCTTTTATGAATGCACTACTTGAGTGAACAGCAGTTTTTAGTGTATTTTTTTCTTTATCAGTCAATTTTCTTACGAAAATTGATGCATTTGTATTTCTTGCAAATTCAGTTTTGTAAACTGGTTCAGCTGGACCAAGGTATTTCAGAATTTTTTGCCTTGGCACCCCATCAATCCAAATACATTTCACTAGATACCTATATGCTCTTCCGTCTATCATCTTTGTTCTTTCATAAGCCATATCTCTCACCTCCATTGTGCTAAATCTAGGCACTAGGTAGTATATATAGCTTTTGCTTTTTGTTATTGATAACAACAGAATAAGTACGTTTAATAATGGGTTAAATTAAAATGACTATTATCTACTTGTATGTGTACTTAAAAATAATAAATTAATGATTAACATTAACTTTTATGGGGGTAAACAATTCAAGTAAACTCTCTTTAAACCAAGCTAATCTATCCTCTCCACCTCCGCCAGCCCATCTAAAATTAATTCTCAATAAAAATAAATTTAAAAAATAAAAAAATAAAATAAAAAATTTGTTTAAGCTACAACCTTATTGGAAATAGTTCCTGTTGATGTTAAATCAACTGAACTTCCAGTTTTTCTATAGTTGATGGTTATGTCGCCCTTGAATGCGTCTCCGGCTTTTAGAGCACCAGTGCATGTAACTTCAACTGTTGCCACTGCGCCTGCTGCAATTAGTGTTCCAGGGCTCACTGTACCGCATACGGGAGTTGTGGACGTAACTGTAACGCTTGTAATGTTATAGTCTTCACCGCCATTATTCCTAAGTTCAAGAGTTACTGCATTATTTGATTCCTTTATATTCTGAGCGTTAACATAGAACGGAGGATTTACAACAGCATTTCCAGTCACATATTTTCCAGGGCTGAATACGCCGAAATAAGCCAAAACTCCTATAGCAATAACTGCTGCAAGAATTGCCCAGCCGTAAGTCATCAAGAACTCCATAGCCGCCTGTCCTTTTTTCTGCATTTTTACCTCCTTTTTGATTAATATTAGTTATAAATTCTACACAAAGCGGTTATATAAAGATTTCTATAATGGCATAGAGGTGTTTCTTTTAATATTAACCTAACTTAGTGTATAGTAATAGGGGTTCACTCCAAACTTTGATTAACATTAACTTACTGCTTCTTGCAATAACAGCTTCTCCCTTCTGATGCGCATTCTCCTAAAGGGCATGTTCCTGAGCATACGCCATATTCCGAATAATAAAATCCACATTCAGCTGTATTAATATCACGTGGAATATCTTTCTTGTCTTCAGTGCTAGCGCTTCCGCCACCAGAACCACCCCCGCCAGAGCTTCCAGAGTTAGAACTAATGCCATTAGAAGAAGGGTTATTGCTTAAATTAATTTTATCAATAGAAGCATTAGAAGTTATTGCCGCATCATTATTATTTGCATTATCCTTATTTTCAGAATTCCCCAAATTAAGATTCCCGCTTTCTGAAACAAAGAAAACAACAGCTAGCAAAATAATCAGAGCAAAAACTATCCAAATCCAAGCTTTCATCTTAAAATTTAGGCAAGGAATCTGACAAATTTAATTTATGATACTCTAAACCCTTCCTTGCGTATTCTTTTATCCACATTTTCATTCTAAATTATAGTTTCCCCTATATAAAAATTTAACTGGCAGTTGCATTGTATTTTGTCATATGAACAGCGTCTAATCTAAACCATGAAGGCATTCCCTGAACATTTGAAGCCTGGGGATTATCAGATGAAAAATAAACATGATCAACAGCGCTTTTATCCTTTGTCTGCAGCCCCTGTTTTGAAAATTCTTCCAAATCAACAAAACTTTCTATCCCGTTAGCATCAGGAGTTGTTTTTCCCTCAAGCCGGTCAAGGAAGCTTGGAGCATCGCTGTCTTCCTGATAAAGATGATTTTCCAGATGATTCTTAAGGCTTTCCCCATCACTTTTATTAATCTTGTACAAAACTTTCCCGTTTGAATTTAAAATATACAGAGGATCTTCAAATCCCTCAATATTGATTAATGATTTTATCTCTTCTTTTTTGTTCCATGAAACAACTCCAGCATTGTCAACCATAGTAAGATTAAAAGAAAACAAAACCGCGATATTCCAAGCATCCTCCTGAAAAACAGACAACTTGGGATTGGATATACTCATATTTACATTTACGCTTTCTCCTCTTTGTTTTACAAACTGAAGCATGTCTGAATATTTTGCCCCAATCAGAATGTCTGAAGAATTTCCCAGTATTGTTCCATTAAAAAACGCTTCTTCAAAAAAAGAATTTACATCTGGAATGAACTGCCCTCTTTTTGTTACAGAATCCTCAGCAAGAAACAAAGTCCTGAATCCAGTTATATATACTTCCCTTTCCAGATTTTCTTCCAAAGAAAACAGAAAATTCTCCATGGTTGAAACTCTTGTTTTTACTTCATTTTTATTTTCAACAAGAGTATAAGCTCCATAAATCAAAAGGAATAAAGCTACGATTGCAATAGCTACAGAAGTAAATATCTGCCCCTTTTTACTGTTTAATTCCATGTTCTCACCTGCACCTCAGTTGCCCACTTATACGGAATTCCGGAAACCTCATTGGAAGATATTTCCAAATCCTGCTCAGAAAATTTAGTTTCCACCTTATGGTTGGAGTTCAAATCAAAACTTGAGAGCAGTGAAAAAACCGCATTGTTAATCGCATCATTATCATTATACGAAACTAGGGTGGAATTATAACTGCACACTTTAGTTCCGGAATAAGCAGAAGGAATATTCATAACTATGCTTGTCGAATCCTCAAACTCAATATGCCACTTGCATCCCGAAGCAACAGGAGAAATCTTAGAATATCCTTGCGCAGGCTTAATTAAAGTATAAATTATTTTATTGAAAGCAGAGCCATTTGTAGAATTTCCAGGATTTATCCCGGTAGTTACTTTAATTTTATTATCTCCTTTTTTCAGATATTTCAAGGGAATGTTAACAGCATAAGGATCGCCAAGTAAAGTGTAAAAATTTCCATAATCAGAAAGAGAAAATATGCTCTGCCATGTGTTATTAAAAACATAGACATTATCAGTCCATCTTGCCCCAGAATATGAGATGACATTTGCTTCTAATGCTTCAGAATCCTGGGGAACAGTAAAACTGCCTTCAGAAGTGTTATTTCCAAAAATATCAGTTTCCGCAGTAAACTCAAGCCCGTAAGGAATTAAGTCAGAAGTATAGTTCATTTTAATGTAAGAATCCGGATAAAGAATAGTTGACAAATTTCCGCTCGAAGATATTGTCTGCTCGTGATAAGATGCTTCAATTATATTCTGCGCAATCTGCCTGTATATCTCAACTATTTCTGAAACATTTCCAAAATAGTACTTTCCTCCACCGCAATTTGCTATTCCCTGAAGTGTTGCAGCATCAGCATCACTTCCAAAACCAACCGCATAAACTGTTATGTTAGAAGCGTAAGCGCTGCATGCTGCATTTATCGCGTCCTGTTTTGCATTTCCAGTGTTCTGCTCTAAACATCCTACATTTGCCTGCCCATCACTCATCACAACCATCACTCGCGATTTATCAGAAGTGGAATTTGCAACTAAATCGCTCTTTGCCTGATTAATCCCGCAGCATATGCAGGTATTCCCAATTGCAACCCACGAGGAAATCTTGCTCTTTAAAGAGACAGAATTGTTTGAAAGGGAATGAGATAATCCAGGCATGTAAGTTGTCTGATATGCCTTTAATCCAACCCTATTCACAGAATTGTTCAATACAGAATCAATAAACGCGATATTTGACTCTTTTGCCAAATCAAGTTTAGTTTTATTGCAAACATTTCTATTTTCAATCAGATAATTTTTATCCAATGGCTTATTTAAAGGGCATACTCCGCATTCCTGACTGCTGCAAGTTCCAGGGTATAAGCATGATTGTCCTTGGCATCTGCTGCCATCAGCTCTGCAGCAATCATACGTACAGTATGGCGCAGATGAATATATTGCGCAGTCCCCCATGCTTCCAGATAAGTCACTAACAGAAAAAACGTCTATATTTTTTGTTATATTCGCTATATATGAAACATTTGCAAGCACAAATCTATACGGGATTGTTTTCCTGCTCATCTTAGAATAATTCAAAAGAGAAGAAAGAGCAGAATTATCAATTGTAACCGAATTCTCCCCAGTGCTTGAAGAATTATAAACAGTTTTGTTCTCAATGTTAAACACAGTCTTGTAATCGCTCTTGTAATGAAGAAAAACAGAAAGAGAGTTCAAACTTCCCGGAATGTAGAAACTATCATAAATATTGATTATTCCTTTTATTCCAGGAATAAACCTCTTTTTCTCAAGGCCATACTCAGAGTTATTATGGGTTATTCTGACATATCCTCCCGCAATATACAAATTCTGCCCTGAAAAACGCGCAGTGTTTATTCCAGAATTAAAATTGCCTGTGTACGCATTAATATTATAAATTGCAGGAGTTGTTGGGGAAGATGAATTTTCGTAATGCCCCGAAAAAATATCATTAATGTACAAATCAAAATCTTTGTTGATTGCTATTTCTATCCTTGCCTCTGCTGGCTCTCCTGGAAGATCAATCCTTGCAGTTATATTTCCATCTCCAATATATCCTCCAAAATAGAAGTAATTCACCCCGTTTGCCCTGGACAGATACGCTCTCGAACTATATCCTTTCAGATCTTTTCCTTTTTCTATTCCGCTAATTACTTGTCTGTCTAAGTTAACATCTTCAGAAGTTTCATACGGGCTTGAACTCACAGATGCAATAATCTCATCTCCGTACCATATGCCTATATTCTTGTCTATGTCTAAACTGTCAAGAACAGATTGGGCAAGAGTTCCAGCTTCCGGCTCATTATTCACATAAAAATCTCCTATCTGTTCAAGAACAGACTTGTTTGTATCCTTAATTTTCCCCTGTGAAATCAGTTCTTTCGCATAGGCATTGTCTATTTCTCCTATTTTCACCGAAGAAAGAATTTTGAGTATATCAGAACTTGCTTCAGAATCATCTCTCTTGTTTTTTGCAAGCGGATAAACTGCCAGAATAACTATGAATATAACAATTAATGCTATCAGCGCATCCGTGCTGAAAAATACCCCCTTTTTTCCAATTTTTCTTTTCATATTAATTTTCCCATAAATAAAGATAAGCTGTCACAGGCTTTTTCTTGTAAATAGTAAATCTTGAAATCTTTGCAACATCCTCGCTGTCTATATCTCCAATGGTATATCCTGGTTTTCCTATAACATGCACTAAATCTGAGTTGATAGTCATGTTTTCAGATAAAAAAAACAAATAATCATACTTGATATTGAAAAGCATTTTTGTTCTTCCATAATCAGAAGTGGCAATATCATAAAACATTTCAAGCTTAGTTTCATTTATCTCACTATTGCTCAATATCCCCAATTTTCTCACATTTCCAGTATTCCAGTCAATTGGCTCTCCCTCAGAAAGAATAATGCTGCTGACAAGTTTCCCTTCATTAGTCAAAGTCTCAAATTTATCTTCGCTTCCAGACGAATTGACAGAATAAAGGTAAAAGAAAGTTATTCCTGCAGTAAAGATTATCACTGCAATTATCAAGTCAATTCCCCATGCCTGTGATTTTTTTCTTAGATTCATAGTTTAGTTAAGCACCACTCTCCCATTTTCTTTTTTTATCAGATTAACGCCCTTCACTAAGTTTCCATCAACTTCCTGAACAGGCAATGCCACAGCATTCCTGCTGTCATTTGCGTAAACCATTCTCTCGGTAATCTGAATGCTGTAGTCTGAGTTTCCAAGTTTATCAGGAACTATAAACTCCCTAGAATATCCCTCGCTTGATTTAAATGCGAGAGCAATCTCCTCCTGAATGTCGTATGCTGTGATTTTCAAAAGAGAATTTTGCTGCTCCAGTATTTTTTCCGCATTTTGTTCCTGGATAACAAGAAAAAATACAGAAAAGAATAAAAGTAAAGCTGAAAACAAGAATATAAATTCTATGGCTGATTGTGATTTTTTGCCCTTCATTTTAATTACTATTTTCCATTGAAATTATTTAATAGCCTTTGTTTTAATTCTAATTTTTTTCTTTGCTCATTTTAATTACTATTTTCCATTGAAATTATTTAATAGCCTTTGTTTCAATGCTAATTTTTTTTCTTTGCTCATTTGTATTTTAAATTATGCAAGGCTGACAGAAGCAGAGCCTTCTTCAGCAAATATCTTTATTTTCCTTGTTCCAGAAAATGCAGGCAGGCTTCCCGAAACAGGAACATTGCTTGAAAATGAAGTCTTCGAAACTCCAGAGTCTGACTGATAAGTGAATACGAGGCTGTTTTCAATTATGTCTATCTGCTTTATATTTTCGGGCAGGTAGCAGAGAATTGTCGCCTTTGACGGATTTCCCTGATAAAACACAGATTCTGCAGATGAAATTATATCGTTTGCGCAGTTGCTCATCTGAATCACTCTTATTCTGTCCCTTATTCCCGAAGAATAATAAAGAGCCACCCCAAGTATTGTTATCACAATAAAAGTTACAAATCCTATGATAATCAGATACTCTATTCCCGCCTGCCCTCTTTTGTAATTATTTTTCATATTTCCTCTTTTTGATGCCTAATCAGCCCTATAAACCTTCATTAGTAAGGTTTATAAAATAAACTCACAACATATATGTTATAGAATATATTTAAACATTCTTATTTAGAAAAATGAAAGAAAAAGAGGAAAAACCCGGATTTTTTAAGCTTCTTACTTTAGCTGGGTTCATCTTCATAGCAAATATTGGATTTTTTGCCTACAAGTATCGCGGAAATTTTTCAGGTTATGCAATTTCTGATGGGGTTATAAGAACCTACCAGGGCATTTCGCCTATTTCAAGAGTATTATTTTCAGTTCAATGGATTGTAATTCTTCTTGCTTTGCTCTTCATGCTCTTCCGAGACAGCAGATTAAAATTAAGAACAAGCGACATTAAAGATATACACTCAAAAAAGCTCGTGGGAAAATCATCAACAGACCTTGACACCTTATACTCTATCCTTAAGGAAAAAAAGAAGCTGAAAATATCAACAATTTCAAAAGCATTCAACATTGACAAGGACACAGCCTTCGAATGGTGCAAGATTTTAGAATCAGGCAATTTAGCAGTGATTGACTATCCTGGAGTTGGCGAGCCAGTGGTGAAGATTCCATAAAATGTTACAAACAAAAAGAGGAAACATGAAGCATAAAAAGAAGTTTCTCAAAAAGGAAACTAAAGAAGTAAAAAAGCCGGAAGTTGTTTACAAAGAAGAGCCTAAAAAATTAGGCGTTTTAGAAACATATGAAATTGAAGTTGACAGGGCAAAAGTTTCAGTTCAAATAAAGAGAGAAGTTCTCGGCACTTTTTATTATCTTTTAATTCCAGAAATTCAGGCTGCAACCGCCTCTTTGCTGAATGAAATAAGAAACGAGCTTGTTGCCGCCTCTTCTCTAAGCATGAAGGAGATTACAGATCCAGAATCATTTTTAGGGATAAAAGAGAGATTTATCAAAGAAGCTTCCCAGCTTTTAAAAGAAAAAATTCCCACAATAGAAAAAACAACCGAAAACTTTCTAGTAGGAAAATTAATTCAGGATATGCTCGGATTGGGAAGCATAGAATTTTTAGTGGGCGATCCTAATCTTGAGGAAATTGTCATCCCAAGCTCAAAAGAAAACATAAAAGTATATCATAAAAAATACGGCTGGATTTCAACCACTCTCAAAATAAGCAAAGAAGAGGATATAATTAACTATTCAAATATCATAGCAAGAAGAGTTGGAAGACAGATTACAGTCCTAACTCCTCTGTTAGACGCTCATTTAGTTACGGGAGACAGGTCAAACGCAATTCTCTATCCAATAAGCACGAAAGGAAGCACAATAACAATCAGAAAGTTTGCCCGCGACCCATTCACAATAATTGATTTGATAAACAATAAAACCTGCGATTTAGATACTTCAGCCTTGCTCTGGCTTGCTGTCGAATATGAAATGAATATCATAATTTCAGGAGGAACCGCTTCCGGAAAAACAGTTTTGTTAAATGCAATAATGCCTTTTATTCCTCCAAACCACAGAGTAGTAAGTGTTGAGGACACAAAAGAGCTCATGCTCCCCGATTTTCTTTATTGGACGCCATTAGTTACAAGAACTCCAAATCCCGAAGGAAAAGGCGAGGTGAACATGCTTGACTTACTGATTAATTCTCTGAGAATGAGGCCAGACAGAATTGTTCTGGGAGAAATGAGAAGACAGCAGGAAGCAATGGTCTTGTT
>Ga0315276_10002147_pt1 | contig 17954 bp, 18 predicted proteins | sample YL17G05_0_MG_FD_204542 | JGI IMG/M metagenome (GOLD analysis project Ga0315276, IMG submission 204542) | Sediment microbial communities from Yellowstone Lake, YNP, Wyoming, USA - YL17G05_0 | ecosystem: Environmental > Aquatic > Freshwater > Lake > Sediment | place: USA: Wyoming | collected... | reverse complement strand
ACTTACTCCTCGCGCTCGTGAGCTGGGCGTTCTTTTTCCTTCTTGCCCCCGCGTCCGAGCGCTCCCGTTTGCTCGCGTTTTTTCTTTTGGGGCTCGCCGCCATCGCGCGGCCGAACGCGCTTGCGCTTCTCCCCGTTTTCCTCTGGTTCGCTTGGTCCCGGACTTCCGCGCACCCGCGCCACCGCCGGCGCTTCCTCGCCGCGATGGTGACCACCGCGCTCCTCCCCGCCGCGTTCGTCACGGCTTTCAACGCGAAAGCGGAAAGGACGTTCGTTTTCATCGCGAGCCAGGGGGGCGTGAACTTCTACGCGGGCAATAACCCCGCGGCCACGGGGAGAACGCTCGCCGTGGACGAGCTCAAGGAGACACGCGGTTCGTGGGGCGACTTTGTCGAGGCGTCTCGCCGGGTGGCGGAGCGCGATCACGGCCGGAGGCTCAACTCGCGCGAGGTATCCGCGTACTGGTCGGGAAAAGCGTGGGGATGGATCCGCTCGTCTCCCTTCGACGCGCTTGCTCTCACGGTCAAGAAGGCATGGTTTCTGGTCGCGAGCTACGAGCTCCCCAACGAACGCGATCTCTACTTCGAACGTCCGTTTCCGTTGAACGTTCTCATGTGGAACGCGGGGTGGTTTTCTTTTCCGTGGGGGATCGTTTTCCCGCTCGCCGCCGCGGGAGCCGTGGTGGGTGTCCGGCGTTGGAAGAACCGGCGGATGATCGGTTTTCTCGCGGGTGCGCTGGTTTTTTACGGTCTATCGCTCATTCCGTTTTTCATCTGCTCCCGGTTTCGCGTGGGGCTCGTGCCGCCCGTGATCCTCCTCGCCGCTTACGGGCTCGCCGCGGGCAGAGCGCTCCTTCGCGGCGCGCCTCTCGTCGCGCTGATGCTCTCGCTTCTCATCGCGAACAATAACCTCTTCGACATCCGCGCGCGCGACACCGTCCAGGAGAGGGCGCGGCACGGTGTCATCCTCGTCGCGGCCGGGCGTGTCGACGAGGGACGCGAAGCGCTTAAGCAAGCGATCGAAGAGGGGAAGAAGAAGCCCCATCCCCCCGCGTACCTCGGAGAGTTCGCGTATCACCTGGGTGACGCGTACGCGAGGGAGGGGGAAAAAGAAGAGGCGGCGGCGTATTTCCGCGAGAGTCTTGCTCTGGGATGCACAACGGTTCGCCTGCTCGTCAACATGGCGAACACCTTGTCGCGATTTGGTTGCCCCGCTGATGCGGCGGCCGCTCTCAAAGCGGCTCTCACGGTGGTCCCGGAGGATGGGGGCGTATGGGCGGATCTAGGCGAGGCTCTGGAGAAAAGCGGTGAGGCGGATCAGGCGATCAACGCCTACCGCCGCTCGATGGATCTCTCTCCGGATAACGCTTTAGCCTATAACAAGTTGGGGCTTCTGTACCAGGCACGGGCCCAGGTGGATTCCGCGGTGGCGGTGTGGCGCCGGGGTGCCGCACGGTCCCGCGATTCAGCGGCTCTCCACTACAACCTCGCCCTCGCGTACGCCCAACGGGAAGACTATGAAGCGGCGCTCAAGGAAATCACACGCGCGCTCGAAATCGCTCCGGATGATTCGACCGCCCGGTCGCTTCGCGATACGATCGAGGAAGAGCTCCGGTGATCGACCCGCGAGGCAGGCCCGCCGCGCGATCGATTCAAAGCTGTGGTGAGGAAGGCCCGCTCACGTATGAAGGCCCGCCCGCCCACGCACGCGCGAGCGCCCGCCGGGTCACGGCCGTTTGAACCACTCCTCGGGGACCTGGACGCAAACCACTTCTCCGGTCGCGCATACCTCGCCGGCGGCGGAGAGAGCGGCCGTCACGATCACTTTCCGGCCTTTGATTTCTTTCACCGTCCCCCTGACTTCGAGCTCGACCCCGAGAGGCGTGGGTTTGAGATAATCGACCTTGAGCGATGCGGTGACGAAACGGCGGGGAGGATCGGTGTCCATCCCCCGTCCTTCGGCTGCGTAGGCGGCCGCCGCGGCCGTCCCCGTCCCGTGACAGTCGATGAGCGAGGCGATGAGTCCGCCATAGACGTACCCGGGGATCGACACGTGATAGGGCTTCGGCGTGAAACGGCTCACGCTCTCCTCGCCCTCCCAGTGGCTCTTGATGCGGTAGCCCTCGTCGTTCAGACGGCCGCAACCGTAACAGTGAGCGAGATGATCGGGGTAGTAATCTTGAAAGGCTTTTTGAGTCATGATGACCTCTTCGTTTGTGGCCGCGTTTGGTGTGGAGGCCTTCGGGCACGGCCCCGCGGATGTGTAACGCCTCGTAATCGAAAGAGTGTCTCGCGCCGTGCGCTCGAGAGCTATCTCACACCCCGTACTCGAACGGCGGCTCACGCCTTGTACTCGAACGGAGTTCCCTTCCCGGTCTCGGAATAGGCTTTGAGGCTCGCGAGATAGTATCCCCAGTTGTAGCTGCAGCTCGCGAAGAAATCGGTCGCTTGCCGCCAGAGGCCGTGTGTGAATCGAACGAGCGTCTGGTCCCCCTGTTTCTCGAGATCGAAGACGATTTTCGTCCCCACCCATTCTTCGTCGCCCTCTATGCACTGCCACTCGATCTTGCGCGGAGCCTCGAGCGACGTGATCCGCATCGCCGTGTGATACCGGTCTCCGAACTTGAAATCGGCCCTCGAACCGGCAACCGGTTGGGCCACGACCTGGATGGTCCACCACCCGGCGAGACCCGCTTGTTCGGTGACCGCGCGATAGACTTGCTCCACCGGCGCATCGATCAACAGCATGTGACGGATCTCGGCCATTCCTCGGGACCTCCTCGTTCTTGCGCTACCGGAGAAACATAATAAGAATCGGCAAGAACACAATCCCCAGCGCAATCGACGCCGACAAAAGACTCGCGGCGAACTCGATGTCGAGCTTTGCGAGCGAGGCGAAGACCAGCGTGTTGAACCCCACCGGTGCCGCGCCGCAGATGAGAACCACCGACCGGGTGAGCCCCTCGAGACCGAACAACCACGCGAGTAGAATCGCCAGGATAAAGCCTCCGATCGACCGAATCGCGAGCACCGTGATGAGAAGAGGCGCGCGAACGAGCGTCGGTGAGAAGTAGATCCCGAGCGAGATCATGACGAGCGGAACCATCAGATTCCCCACGAGGGTGAGAAACGAATCCAGAACGGGAGGAATCGCGATCCCGGTGAGGTTGAGAAAGAGACCGAGCGTGAACGCCCACAAGGGCGGCGCCATCGCGACGCGCTTCACCGCGCTCCACGGTCCGCCGCCGTCCGCGCCGTACCGGCAGGCGGTGTAGAAGATCACGCTTGCCACGAGGAACGCGTTCCCGATGTCGAACACCACGGCTGTCGCGAACCCTTCGTCGCCGTAGATGAGGAGGGCGAACGGCAAGATGAAACTCGTGTTCATGATCATCGACCCGACGAGGGCCACGCCGAAGACAGGCCGCTCCGGCGCCCACCGCCGGCACACGACGTACGCCGCGGCAAAGGTTCCCAGAACGATGAGCGCGGCGACCAACGGGAGGAGCGCGACGTCGGGAGTGATTTTGACGCGGGGGATCGACTGGAGAATGAGCGCCGGAATCGCCGCGAAGAACACGAGTCTTAAGAGAAGAGCGCCGTCTTCTCTTCGCACGGCCCGGGTCCTGCGAAGGACGATACCGAGCAGATACGTGAGAATGATCGGCGAGAGTTTGATGAATACGTCGGTCATATGAGAAAACGAAGTGCTCCCCGTTTGTTCGACCGTGCGGGGAGGAGGGCGGTCGCGGGCCCAGCGCTCCACTCCGCTCGGCTTCCCGCCGCGGGTGGCGCGGATGGGGCCCCCGGCCCGCGCGCAGCCTGCGAGCACGGGCGGGGTAATACGCGACAGGACCCGCGGCGGGCGATCCTCGCTCGTTCTCGCGAAGGGCCCGCGACCGCCCTCCACCCCACCCACCGCTTCCGACGAGCCTTTCTCGAATCGGGCACTAGATAAACATCGCCGCGACCGCCCCCGTCATGCACGTCGCCAGCGTCCCCGAAAGGATCGTCCGCAGCCCGAGCGACACGATCTCGTCCCGCCTTTCGGGCACCATCGCCCCCATCCCGCCGATCATGATCCCCAGGCTCCCGGGGTTGGCGAACCCGCACATCGCGTAGGTGAGGATGATCCGGCTCCGGTCGCTCAAGAGCGCCGGATCGACACGGCTCATGTCCACGTAGGCGATGAGCTCGTTCAAGACGGTCTTCGTCCCCATGAGCGATCCGGCGGTCGCGCATTCGCTCCACGGGATCCCCACGAGCCACATGACGGGCGCCATCGCGTACCCGAAAAGTCTCTGCAGGGTGATCGGCGCGCCTCCGGCCTCGGGGAGAAGACGAAACCCCATATTGACCAGATAAACAAGCGCGACGAGAACGATCACCATGGCGACGATGTTTGCGAGAAGCTTTATGCCGTCGGCCGTCCCGCGCGTGATCGCGTCCATCGACGAACGCGCTTCTACCGGCGGGAAGACCTTTCCCGTCGTGATCGGCTTCGTCTCGGGGATCATGAGCTTCGCGACAACGACCCCCGCCGGGGCGCTGATGATCGACGCGATGAGGATGTGCCCCAGCGCGCCGGGGACGATCGGCCCGAGAATCGACGCGTAGAGCACCATCACCGTGCCCGCCACACCGGCCATCCCCACCGTCATGATCGAGAACATCTCGCTACGGGTCATCTCTTTCAAATACGGCTTCACTACGAGCGGGGACTCCACCATCCCGAGAAAAACGTTCGACGCCACGCTGAATCCCTCGGCGCCGCCGATCCGCATGGTCCGTTGGAGCGCCCACGAGAACCCTCTCACGATCACGGGGAGGATCCGCCAATAGAAAAGAAGCGACGAGAGCGCGCTCACCAGAAGCACGAGCGGGAGACCGCGAAAGGCGAGGATGTAGCTCGCCCCCGGCGTGATCTCCTGGAAGGGCGGATTACCGCCGCCCAGATAGCCGAACACAAAGGATGTCCCGGCCCTGGTGGCTTCCTCGAGCGCGAGGATGACTTTGTTGAGCGCGAAAAAAACGCCTTTGAAGAGGGGGAGCTTGAGAAGCAGGAGGCCGAGGACGAGCTGGAGACCCAGACCGCCGAGAATGGTTCCCATAGCGACGCGCCGGCGGTTCTCGCCGACGAGCCAGGCAGCCAATAGGAAAACCGCCAGGCCGATGATGCTCTGGACGATCAACTCCTCACCCCGGCGTCAGGCCTTCTTCGCCACCGTCTCCTTCTTCGCCGTGGAGATCTTGAAAGGCACATAGAGACAGCACCACCCCGCGGCGGCGGTCCCGAGCGGGAGCACCGCGAGCAAACCCCACCAGCTCTTGAAGGCGATCCCCAAAACCGCGATCACGACCCCGACCACGATCCGAACAACCTTATCGGTCTTGCCCATGTTGCACTTCATGTCATGAACCTCCTTTTTCGAGAACACGCGTAGCCTATCACCGCTCCAGGATTTTGAAACCAAGAATCTGCACCACCGACCCCGGGCCGTTCGGTCCGGTGCCGTAGACGTATTCGGGTACGCTTACCCGCTCGTCCCGGAAATTCTTCTTTGGACCGTCGATCACGAGATCCCTTCTGAATGGAGCGGCGCCGAACTCGTGCTACCGCGTCAGCTTCTCGATGATGCCCGTGTGCTGAGGATACCGCTCGAGAAGCTCCTCGCGCCCGGGCATCTCGAAATCGTCGAAATCGAAACCCGGGGCCGCCGTGCACCCCACCAACGCGTACGAGTCCGGATCGTCGACCGACGCCCCGAAGAGGCACCCCGCAGCCACCACCGCCTGGAGCGCTTCGCCGCGCTCGACGTCGCGTCCGAGTATGATCGTTGAATACTCGCCCTTTGGATCAATCACGTGGATGGTGAGCGCGGATCCCTCGTAGAAGTGCCACGCCTCGTCGTGTTTGATCCGGTGAAAAGCGGAGAACTCCCCGGTGGGGAGAAGAAAATAAATCGCGGTCGAGAACGCGCGGTCGCCGCCGAATCGTTCGGGAAGGTGTTCCCGTGCGATCGACTCTTTCGATCGGTAGGTTTCTCTGTAATACCCACCCTCGGGGTGTCTTGCCAAAGCGAGGCGATCGATCCAGTAGCGGGCGTTTTTCATCCGAAGTACGAAGGCTCGTTCCCCGGTCTCCACTTGATGTTGCACCCGATACTCGCCTTCTGATCCTTGATCGGGGGCTTGCCCGCGAGAACGGCATCGAGGGCCGCGCGGAGGTCCTTTCCGGTCACGGGGATCTGGTTCCCCGGCCGGCTGTCGTCGAGCTGTCCCCGATAGACGAGCTTTCCGTCGGCGCCGAAGAGAAAGAAATCGGGCGTGCAGGCGGCCGTGAACGCCTGGGCGACTTTCTGCGTGTCGTCGAGGAGGAAGGGGAAGCGCCATCCCTTGGATGCGGCGAGTTTCTTCATGTGCTCCGGTCCGTCCTGCGGATATTTGTCGACGTCATTCGCATTGATCGCGACGACGCTGACGCCCTTCGGGATGTAATCTCCGGTTACGCGGCCCAGCTCGTCCATGACGTGCTTGACGAACGGACAGTGGTTGCAGATGAACATGACGAGCGTGGCTTTCTTTCCCGCCGCGTCGCGGTCGGTCACCGTTTTTCCCGTCACCGCGTCCTTCAGGGAAAAAGCCGGGATTTTCGTCCCCAGCGGAAGCATCGTCGATGGTGTTTCGGCCATTGTGTTCTCCCTCGGTTGACTGATGAACGATCGCGCAATGTCTCGCGCCGATCAAATGAGGATTCCTTCCTCCCACCCGATCTTGACGAGATCGATTTTCGCCGGGTCCGCCGTCCCCAGATGATGCCGCGTATCCGCGAAGTAGATGGATTTGGGTGGAGGGTTCAACGGGCGATCCTCCCCGAAATACTCTTTGCGTTTGGCGACAAGAATCCTCACCCCCGTCGAATCCACCGCGACGGGATCGACTCCGACGAGGAGCCCCCCGTAGAGCCACGTGTATTCGGGGTTGAAATGGTGCGGGCCGATCCCATGGAAAAGGGGCGTGAGGACCACAAGGATATTTAGGCGGGTTTTTCCCGCGCAGACGGGGAGCGCCCAGATCTTCGCGAGGTCGGCGCAGGAATCGTCGTGATACCCCCACGGGGTCCGCGAGAACATGATGTAGTTCTTGATGAGGCTTCCGACGCCCGACCAGTGGTGCGTCCGCATCGGCCGCACATTGATCAGCGCCGTCGATTTGACGAAGATCTCGTCGTCGAGGACCCCCTGGTCGCGAATCGAGATGTTCTTCTCGGAGACGCCGGCTCCGATCACGCGCTTCTCGATCGCGTTCTCTAGCGCCTTCGGCGTGGGAAGGTGCCCCCACTGGTTCGTCTTGATCCCGACGACGTCCTCCGGCTTGACGATCCTTTTCCAGGCATTCGCGGGGTCGGGCTCGTCGAGAAGAGCCGTTACCGCGTTGTCGAGCATCCGCTCGAGAACATTCGCGTCGACGTTGCCCGTCGAGTCGAGGACGTCCTTGTCCCGGACAAGTACGACTCGCGTCTTCTTCTCCGTCACTTGACCGAAGACGTCCCTTGGGTCGCTCATGAAAAGCGCGCCGGCGATGGCCGCCGTAGAAGTCGCCTTGAGAAAATCCCTTCGCGTGAGGCCATTCCTGTCGAGGCCGTTCCTGTCCGCCTTGTCTGTCTTGTCCGTTTTGTCCGTTTTGTCCGTTTTGTCCGTTTTGTCCGTTTTGTCCATCTTGTCCATCTTGTTCATCTCGACCATCTCTTCCTCCCGCGCTCTATCTTGGCTCGGTGTTATCTCCGCCGGTTTCCTTCGATTCGATGATCGCCTCGACCTGGTCGAGGAGTCCCACCGCCGTCTCTCTCGCCGGCGCGTTGAACACGACCGCAAGAATGCTCCCCGACCCGCGGCACCCCGTCCACGTCGAATCTTCGATCTGCGCGACGGGCTCGATATCCATCTCGGGCAGATAGTGGATCACGAAATCCGTCCGGGCGAGACGCGCCTCCATGTCGCTTGGATACTCGACGACGACGAGGTACCACCGTTTGTCCCCGCTCCCGTATTTGGCGAGCACCGCCCCGGTGTTCTCGTCGATGTGGAGAATGTTCTCGTCTGATACGAAATAGTGCGAGTTGAGCCATATGTAGTGATGAAAATAGCGGATGCTCTCTTCGATGAGCGAATCGCGCGGAACGAAATCGAGGATCCCGGGGAGCGGTCCCTCGCGGGGGATCTCGCTCTCGATCTCTCGCGCCAGCGCGAAGACCGCCGCCTTCGATGCTTTTGTCTCGGGGCTCGCCAGGATCGACACGTAGTATCTGTCCTTCCAGAATAGGAGAAGCCCCTTGGTGTACTGCGAACCCTGACCGAAGGTCGAGTCGATCGTTTCGCGCGAGTGAGAAAACGCGCCAAAGGCGTTTTCCGAAGACCCCATGTCGAACAGGTCGACCGTGATGTCGGGCTCGCCCTCCCGCGTGTACGTGCGCGCGAAGACAGACGAGAGCCCGTACGAGAGATAGAGCTCCGCGCCGCCGTCGATGTATTCGAAGAGGTTCTCCGCGGTGTAGATCCTGTCCTCGCCGCTCGCCGCCCATTCCAAGACGCGATCGGGGAGTTGTATGGGAAAGCCGGGGGCCAATCCGCTCATGGACAATCCTCCCGCGGCGAGCAGCACCATCGTTGTGACGACGACTCTTTTTCGGACCATGGATTTTCCCGCCGGTTCACGCGGGGTTTACGTACGCGTAGAGAAGCTGGTCGACGATCTTTCCGTCCTTGATCGCGCTCCGGCGCATGCGGCCTTCGAGCGTGTACCCCGCCTTCTCGAGGACCCGCATCGACGGGGCGTTCCACTCGAAGGGTACCGCAAAGACGCGTGAGAGGCCATACGTTTCGATGGCGTACCGCGTCATCGCCGTGAGGGATTCGGCGACGATTCCCTTCCCCCAGAACGACTCTCCCAACCAGTAGCCGATTTCCGCCGACACCCGCTCGACGTCGGGGAGAAGCTTGAACCCGATGGCCCCGACCGCTTGCCCCTCGACGGCGATCGCAAAATCCGTCTCGGGTTTCCGGGCAAGGGCGAACGCGATGAAAGCCCAGGCGTCCTTGATCGAGTAGGGGTGGGGAAAAGTGTCCCGGAGATTGAGCCAAATCTTGCGGTTATCGGCGTGGAGAGCGATCGACGCGGCGTCGTGCTCGCGAAAGGACCGGACGTCGCTTTTTTGGAGCCGGATCAGCATGGACCTCCGGACCCCGCTGAAAGACTTTTCTTCTTCGCGTACTCGCGGATCACGTTCCAGGTGTACGGGTCGATGGAAAAGCGTTCGAGCTCGTCCAAAGACGCCCACGTGTACTCCTGGGCCTCGTCGTTCAGGACAACCTCCGTCGAGTCGGTCTTGCAGGCAAAGTCGAAGAAGATGAAATGCTTCTTCCGCCAAAACCCGTCACCGTATATGAACTCCTGAAAACAGACGAACTCGAGGTCGTGGACATCGAGGTTCGTCTCCTCTTTGATCTCTCTTCGCACGGCGTCTTCGATCCGTTCCCCCAGATCGACGTGTCCCCCCGGCATGACCCACTTGCCCTTCCACTTATGGGACTTCATCAGGAAGAGCCTGCCTTCCCGGTCGAAGACGAGCGCCCCGGTGGTCGGTTCGGGGTAAACTTGCTCGGTCATGTTTTTCCTTTCCTCTTACGAAGCCCAGAGGAGCGTTGTTTCGGTTCGGCTCACACGTCCTCGACAAACACGACACGAACCGTGCTGGTAAGGGCTTTCCCCACGTGACGGTCGGCCTTACCCGGCGGGATGAACACGCCGTCGCCCGCCTCATAGATCACCGTCTCGCCGTCGAACCCGATCTCGAAGGTGCCCTCTAGGACGTATCCGTAGTGCCCCTTCTCGCACCAGTGGGGTTCCATCGCCGGTGTGTACTCGACGAGCCTGACTTGCTTTCCCCCGTGCTTGAGCGTTTTCGCCCGCACTCCCGCTATCGGGGTTTCCCAGGCGAGTTTTTTGAAATCGACTTTGTGAGGACTCATGTTTGCCGCCTTTCACCAAGCTTCTTCGCGCCGCCGGTCGTGCGAAGAAGAAGAACAAGCCCGCGTCGACGCGCCGCTAGGTAATCGAAGGGGGTCGTCCGATCATCGCGACGAGCTCCTCGAGACTTTTTACGCTTCGGTCCGCCTGTGAGGCGTACTCGGGCCGCCCGAGGTTGTCGACGAAGATGGTCGCGGTGCCGGCGTCGTGCCCCGCAAGAATATCGAAGAGATAATCGCCGACCATCACCGCATCGACGGGCGATGCGTTCCATAGTGTAAGGAGTCTCTTGATGCCGTCACCGCTTGGTTTGAGTGCGCACATTTCGCGGGACATGATGTGGGGAGGGTCGAAAAACTCCGCAAGCCCGCACGTTCGAAGCGTCTCGAGCGCGGTGCCGTGGCTGTTTCTCGTGAGGATGCCGATTCTCGCGCCGCGCGCCCGTAACGCGGCGAGAAGCTCGCGCGACCCCGGCTGTGGCCGGGCGCGGCGGGCGATCTCGAGCTCGATCTCGTCGAGACGCGCGAAGAGAACCGCGGCGCGCTCCTCGCCAAGCTCTGCGAGCTGCTCGAGAATCGGCCGCCCTTGGGGCAGCCCAAGCTCCCGTCGCATCGCGTCGAAATCGTGCGCCGGGACGGTAAGCGTCCCGTCGAGATCGAAGATCCAGTATTTTTTGTGTCCGAGGGTCATACGGCTTCGGGTTGGCGGCGAGGGGGGCGACCCCGCGCGCTCGAACGATTCTCGCGGGGCCCGGGCGGACGCGGTGCTCTCGCTAGATCTCGTAGTCGAGCGAAAATCTCTCGGCGATCCATTGTTTGACGTCGTTTTCGTCGGCGGGATCGTTGGGGGCGTCTCTTTTATCGCCCAACTTCTTTCGGATCTCCGCGTAGACCGCTGACCGGTCGATTTCGTCGACGACTTTGCCTTCTTCGACGACGAGCTCGATCACCGTTTTGTAGGCGGCCGGCTTCTGAAAACCCATATGGACGTATTGATCCTGGACGAGATTGCGCGAGATGAGAAGCCTCCCGGCAAAGCGGCTCGCCACGCGGATCCCCTCGTACCTCGCCGTCGGCGGGACCCGCTCGACCATCGGCTGAACTCCGCCGATTTCGTTATAGCGGTTTCCCTGTGAGCTGACCGTCATCTCGGTGAGCCATAGCGCGTCGTCGACGCACGTGTACTCCGTCCAGTACCCCCTGTAGCACGACGTCAAGACGCTCACCGGCGTCATGCCGAAGTCCTTCGGCGAGAAAAGTCCGTGGCCTTTCACACCGACGAGGACGTATTCCTCGTCCTTATACCTCACCACATCGGGCATCTGCGCCGTCATTGCTTTTCCTCTTTATTATCGGAGACTGTGCCGGCGTCTCACCGGAACCGTCCGCGACTCCACGGTCGATTGTATCTTTGCCGCGTGCGTATTTCTAGTACGGCGGCGGCTCCATGCCCATCTTCTTCCACTCTTCTTTGGACGGACCGAAGAGCCCCGGGACTTTCGACTTCGCCTGGCGAAGGAGCACCGTCATCTGTCCCACATGGTGAACTTCATGCGTGACGAGCGCAAAGAGAGCGCTTCCCCGCGGCCACTTCTCGCCGTACATCTCGTCCGTCTCGAAAAGCGTCTTGTCGCGCCAGTCGGCCGAGATCGCCTGGACGAGTTCGGCCGTCACCTTTTTGTACGCGGTGGCGATCTTTCTGGCCGACGCCGGCGGCATCGCCTCCGGGTCGACGGAGCTCAAGGCCAGCCCCGTCTTGTTCATCATCTCGGGGATGGTAACGACGATGTGCCACGCGAGGTCCCCGAGCGTGCGGTGCCCCGGAGCCACGCGCCGGCTGAGGTTCTTGTTGTTAAGGGCGGCAAACACCTTCCCCGTCCCCGCCGTCAAATGACCGTAGGCGCCGAAAAAATCATCGAGCGTCCGAAACACATGGGCCTCCTCTCATTTCTCCCCCTCGGGTTTCTCCGTTCTCCTCGATGACACCGTACATTTGATCCGGTGTCAAGATCTCAGGAAACCGCGTGCGAAGCGCGCGGCGCGCTTCGTAACAGAAGTGACAGGCATCGGCGTACGCATCCTCGTGGTGGCACCCGGCGAACTCTTCCCAAGGACGCTTCGGGCCTGGCGATGGTATGGAGTCCCGAGAGAGTCATGCGGGCATTTTAGCACGGTTTCGGCGCCGATCCAAATTGCGGTTCGCGGGGGCGCTCGTTCTACCCAGCGGATGCGCTCCGTGGCACCCTTAGCCGCTCGCGCCGTCCGATGAACGACGCAACGGTGTCGAAAGAACTCTCCGGAGAAGTGGGGTCGTAGGGGATCAATTGGACCTGCCGGAGCGCAAACGGTAGTTCATCCACGCCGACGCCCCCGGTGAAGGTAAACACCCGCCCGTAGTCTTTGCGCCCCGAATGAACTTCCGCGAAGAAGCTCTGCCATTCGTACCTCACCCAGCCGCTATTGAACCGTTCCGGGCGGCTTCCCACGACCACCAGGACCGCCGACTGTTCGAGAGCCTCGTTGATCGCGCGGTAATAGTCGGCGGCCCCGAGCCACTTGAGGGTTTCGGAGCTCATGAAAACGTTTAACCCGCGCTGTCGCAGGTCCCCGGCAAGGCTCTGGGCGACGGGCAAGTCCACCTCGCGGAAACTGATGAACACGTCGAACTCGCCCTTGGCGTGTTCGACACGCGGTGAATCGCCCTTTTCAACCCGCTTCTCCGTTTTGTCCCATTCGAAGAATCGGGTGATGATCGAACGGGTGATCGGGCAGAGGTTGTATTTGGGTTCCGTGGCTGCGTAGTCCTGCCTCTCCTTGTCCGAGCGGTCGAGTATCGGGCTCTTCAAGTACTCTTTAATAATACCGGCGAGCTTCTCGGTCCGGTCAGCGGATTCCTTTTCTTGCAGCGTCCGGTCCTTGCCGTCGAAAAACACCACATCGGGTATGAACTCCGTTCGCGAGAGGTCCCGCATCTTTTCGACTTCGAAAAGTCCGATCACTTCGTTCAGAAGCTTTCCGTTCCGGTGCTCCCCGTCGAGAAGCGTGACTCCTTTGCCGAGATTGATGAAGGCGATCCGGTCGAGTTCGATCGCGTTGTCCTCCGGCGTGATATTGATGAAATGTCCCTTCGTCTCGCGGCGGCGGCCCTCTACGGTGACGTCGGCGGCATCGGGACCGTCGACCCACTTGAGCGGAATCGGCAACCGCTCGAACTTGAACAGGTCGATATTCAGCTTTTCCGACCACGCGGCGAGCGCGCCCTTTAGAAAGCCAAGGGGCACGGTGTCTTCTTCGGGTTCATAGGTGAAGAGATGCCGGGTGGTAAAATCGGCGACGATCACTTCCTCGCCGAATTCACGGAGAACGATGCGGTTGGGATCGAGCATTTCCGCCGTGGTGTCCGACGCGCCGTTCGCGATGTTCCATCCGATGGGGAAGATGTCCCGGTAAAAGAGCCAAAAATAATCCCGCCCGTCGAGACGCACCACGGGTAGGACACCGCCGTTCGCGTAGCGAAGCGGGTGCCGTGAGCAATCGAAGCAGTATTCGCGTTCGCGAGGGTCGGCGAAGAAATCGGCCAAACGCATCGCCAGAGTGTCTCGGGCCTGCATCCCCGATTCGCGAACGATACGGTTGAACTCGCGCTTGCCGTCGATATCGATGATCGAAGGCATTCGGTCCGTGACCTCCACGGATAGCCGGATCCCCGTGCCCGGGCGCTCCTTCCTCAGCGTGAACTCCGGCAGAAGGACCTGGAGCAACTCATCGGTCCGGTCCCGGAGCGGAAGAATGTGCGGGCCCTTCGCGAATTCGACGCTCTCGCCACGATCACTCATCATACACTCCTGTGAATCAAAGTTTGTACACTTCCAACCCGGCTTCCCTGAGCTTCGCCGGCAGGGTTTCGATTCCGTCGAGATCGAACTTTTGGATATGCGGCGAAATCTCGCCCCACGGCAAGAGATACGGCGAGATTTTCTTGGCGACATCCTTTTTCTCGCCGTAACGCCAGCCCATGAGAAGACGTTCGACGTTCCAGCGACCGTGTTCCATCTCGGCCAAACGGCGGATGCCGTTCTCGCCGAGCGCCTTTCGCATGTTGAAAAGCGGTGCCTTACCGCGGGTCAGAGGACGAACTCCGAGCCCCGCCGTGTTGAGTATGTGCGCGGCGTAAGCAACCTGGTGGTAGTTACCGATCTTGAGAGATTCGGGAAGGTCCTCCCATGGCAATAGAGAGGGCTCCCTGGGCTTCGCCGACTTGACGTACTCCTCGTGCGCTTTCCGGGCAGCCGTCTCGAACTCCGCCCGCTTCACCGGAAGCTCGTCCACGAGGAGAAACGCGCGAAGCGTCATCGGATCCTTGGGGAGCCGGACGAGATTCGGGTGGTCCTGCCAATCGGGATCGTCGAAACCGCGTTCTTTCGGCAGGTCCTTCACGTCCTTGTCGTCCACCAAACCAACGCGTGCTCCCAGGGCAAGAGCCATCGCGCATTCGGTCTTTGAGATCAGGCCGCCCACGTAGGCAACGAGCTTCACCCGCCTCGGGTCCACACCGGCGGAGATCATGTCCGTCCATCCTTGCATCGGATCGAGAGGCGTGAAATCCTCGCCCCGCGAGCTGAACCGCCGGGTGAACCGCGAGGGTGTCGAATCCTCCTGAACACCGCGCGGGAGAAGCCGCGGCAGATAGCCGAACGCTCGGATACCGCCGCGCGACCTCTCAGCGACGTCGCCGGCAAGACCGCTGATCCCCGACGTCGTGCCGCCGGTGAGGAGCGTAAACGATAACCCCTCGCAAGCGGCGACCACGTGCGGCTTGAACGCGCTCATGATGCGTTGCACCTCTGGCGCGCATCCGCCGGAGAGAATGACGATCTTGTCGTGTTTCGAGAGATGAGCTTTCTCGTTTTTCCACGACGCGCGCGCGCGCAAGGTCTTCTTGGCCTCCGTATCGTTCAGACGCGCCGCGAGACCGAGAAGGACCGCTTGCTCGCACCACTCGTAGCCGGGCAGCGTCTCCTTGATTCGCCGGATCCGGTTGAACGTCTCGCGCAGGCGAAGAAGGGCGCGCCCCGCGGCGCACGGCTTCGCGGTCTCGCCCCTACGTCCGGTGGCTGCCCCGGACGACGTTGCCGGTTCATCACAGAGACGGATGACCTGGGCGACGGCTCCGAGGGCCGGGAAAGGTTCCCCCACAAAAAGGTGAAACACAGCGAGGCTCGACCACGCCCACGGGAGATTGACCCGCCCCTCGATCTGCTTGCGACACCGGTCCATCGCGCTCCGGATCATCGGCGCGGCGAGCTGAACGACGACGTCGTTCGACACGTGCGCCACCTCGAATTCGATGTAACGGCTGAGCGTCACCGGCTCGGTGGCATCCACGCCGATAGCCTGGTTGAATAGCTCGCGCGCCTTCAATTCATCATCGCGAGCCCAGCTCTCCGCGTACGCGCACAGGGTCTCGGCGTCCTTTCGCTCGTGCGCGCAGGCGGCCTCGAGCAGTTTCCGGCCTTGCCGATAGTTCCTTTGTTTGGGGTCTTCCCAGTACATTTCCGTCAGCGCCAGACCGCGAACGCGCTGCACGCCCTGGTGAGCGGTGGTCGCGTACGGCGTGAGAATCTTGAGCGCAAGCTCGTGTTCGCCGATGGTGAGCGCGAGCTGCGCGATCTTGACCGCCATATCGGCGGTGTCCGGGTCGCACGACAGCACGATGCGGAGTCTCTCGATCTCGGCTTCCACTTCAAGCCGCGTGTGGTAGGCCCCATAGTTCGTCTTGAACTCGTCAACCGCGTCGACCAGCCGGCCGAATTCGTTGTCCGCTCCCTCAAGCACCGCCCAGAGCGCCGCCGACAGACGGCGAAGCCGGTCCGGCACTTTGACGTCCGTTTTGTACAACAAGTCGTGCGCGATATCCGCCGAGGCGTGCTCGAGCATCGTCCGCACCTGGATCTCCGCCTTCAACTTCAGAATCCTTCTCGGAACGACGACATCGATCCCCGCCGCGCGAAGCTTGTCCGGATTGACGCTGACGATATAGTGGATCGAGCGGTAGCCGAATTCCGTGGGTTTGAGCCGCTTGCTCACGTCCTCGCTGTTGGGCCAGTCGATGTCGAACGCTTTCTCGATGAATCGGCAGACCGCCGCGACCTGAACGGACGTTTGGGCGATCACGCGTCCGCCGCAGAGGTCCGTCATCCGAATCAATGGATCCGGGGCGGGCGGGATCGGCGGGGCGGTGTAGAGCTTTCGTTTGAGGAGGATCTTCCCGGCGAAGCTCGGGATGCTCTTCGCTCGCGCCTCGACGATGGCGAGAGGCGCGAGCTTGCGGCACGCCTCCTTGAGCACGGTTTTCAAGAAGCTCTCGTGCGCCACGTAATCCGGCCGAACGGTCGCGAAGCGCGGGACGTGTAATTCGACCCACTGTTTGTCGTTGAGATCGATCCAGGTCGCGGGGTCGCTCGGAAGGGTCCTCGTGGACTTCGTGGTCTTCGGTCTCTTGGGGGTCGTCCCGGTTCTCAGCTTCTTCGAGCCTGTCGGAGTTTTCGGATTCTTGGAGCTCGTCTTATTTTTCGGTTTCTTACGCTTCATTTCTTCGTTCCTTCTCTCGCGGCGTATTCCAGCATGAAAGCCCGGATGTTGTCGACCAGCGCCATACGGGGATATTCCCCGAACGGGACCCACGCGAACTCGTCGTGCTCTTCGCTCAGTCTCAGATTGCCCCCGAAGACTCGCGCCTCCAGGCAAAGAAGGACCACGTGGACCGCGGGCATTTCGTAGCCCAAGGCCCCCGCTACTCCCGTGATCTCCACCTGGAGACCGCTCTCCTCCAACACCTCGCGTTTCAGAGCTACGTCGAAAGCTTCCCCCGGGTCGCTCTTGCCGCCGGGCCATTCCCACTGCCCGACGAAATTCCGGTTGGCGCGCGACCGCCTGATGAGGAGCGAGCGGCCCGCGTCATCGACGATCACAGCTTTGACGGCGAGACCGAGTGGCTTTTGTGGCATGTCATTCTCCGGCGGACATGTAACACGTCGAGATGTTGTTGGTAAACACGCGGTACTTCATAAGGCTCTTTTGTCGCCCTCGTTTGACACAAACCGTTTTCTCAGCTCCAGCACTTGCTCGCGCTCCTCGTCGGTCAAAACGGGAACCTCCAGAGTCCGGAGACCCAGACTCTTGATCCGCTCATCGAGCGGCGATCGGCAAGACAACACCACCGCGTTCCCCGGGTAGCACTTGAGGAATTCTCTGACAGCCTCGACGCGCTCGGCGGGCCGAAGCGACTCGTCGATGCCGTCGAATACGCAGAGGATCCTCCCTCTTGCCAGAAGCTTTCGAAAAACCCTATCCGACACGGGGTAGTAGCTCCGCATCGATTCGAATAGGATGTCTTCCACGCTCCCTTCGACCCATCGAACACCGGAGACGATGACCGGGACCCGTGTCTTCCCCGGCTCCCTCATCACTTCCATCGCTTTTTTCAAAACCGCGCGATGAAGGAGGGTCGTCTTGCCGGATCCGGGACCGCCCTCGAGAACCAGACCGGAGTCGAGCGCGGCGGCGACCGCCGCCTCGATCCGCGGCCGCGGCAGATGGTAAGGCTTCGCGACCGCTTTCAATTGATCCGACAACACGCGGACGAACTCGGTGACTTCGCGGCACTGCGGGGAGAACGCGAGGGAGAGACGAAGTTTGGTTTCCTGCCGCGCGCGTTGGATCGCCCGGAGTTCTCTCGCCCTCAATCGGCGGTCGACGACGACGAGGATGATCACCGCCCCGACGATCTCACTCGCGAGATTCAAGCTGAAACTCGGCCAATTCTGCGTCCCCGAAGAAAGCGCGGCGATGACGAGCACCAACGCGACGACCAGCAACCCCACGTAGAGCAAAAGCGAGGGCGCCGGCGCCGGCAATTGCGCCGGGGGTTC
>Ga0315276_10002146_pt1 | contig 17956 bp, 16 predicted proteins | sample YL17G05_0_MG_FD_204542 | JGI IMG/M metagenome (GOLD analysis project Ga0315276, IMG submission 204542) | Sediment microbial communities from Yellowstone Lake, YNP, Wyoming, USA - YL17G05_0 | ecosystem: Environmental > Aquatic > Freshwater > Lake > Sediment | place: USA: Wyoming | collected... | reverse complement strand
CTGTAATCCATCAAGCCGCCGTACTTCCAGCTCTGATTGGTCCCGCCGCCCAGCACCCCCTGATAATACTGAGTGGCCGTAATGTCAAAGGTGATGCCCTGCTCGGCAAGTTTTGTGCGCTCGCCCCCCCAGTCACCTGTTAATTTGGTGCTGCTGAAATCCGGGGCCGCTTCGGCAGCATAAGCTTTCATGCCTATACAAAACCCGCAAACAATCATCACTGCCAGAACAACTGATTTTGACCGCCTCAATACCTCTTTCATGTCAATCTCCTTTTGTATCCTGATTTTTAGACTATTCACTTTATTTTATTCTTTCGAGGTCTCTGAATAACCTCACATTTTACAAGTTGCTTTGATTTTTGCTCCGCTCGCAATCAAGAGCTGTTTTCAAAGTCGTCTTTCAACAATTAGACGCCGTCTTTGTCGATGCTGGCAGACATTCTTGTCTGCCGGCAGGCTCTTTTGTCCGCTCATCGCGGCCTTTTTGGTCATCATGCGGCAATGGTCGTCAAGCTAAAGCTCCTTTTCCAATTGTATGCTATCACATGCAAGCCGAAATCCAACGCATTTCGCCTCATGCCACGGTATCGAGTCCTGCCGTAGCCGGTATTCTTCATCCACGCAAACGGATGTTCAACCACCGCACGAATGCCGGCAACCAGACGGTTATGCCATTTCTGTGCCGCAGTAAGCTCCTTTTGGCCACGCACCCGCCTCTGGATAATGCCACAGAAAACGCCACGTTCTTCAAGTCCAGCCTTGCGTTTTTTATCCATATAGGCGCTGTCAGCCCATACGCTGTGCTTTTCATTTTCAATAAACTCGTCGATGTGCTTGCTGTCGTGCGCCCGGGCGGTATCGTAACGATAATCCTTTATCATGCCATTGCAGTCGGTGGCGATATGACCTTTGTAGCCGTGATAGATGCGGCCATGCTTTTTCGTATAGCTCGCCGCCCTGTCTTTTGTGCTGGAAATGCCGTCTTTGGCCGTTCTGCCGCGAGGAGATTCGATTATTGTGGCATCAACACAGGTGCCTTCTTCAAGAATGACTCCGCGAGCATTGAGTATCGCAACGGTCTTTTCAAACAGCGTGGCAATATGGCCGTGGGCATTGATACGCTTGCGAAACTGCACAAAGGTGGTTTCATCGGGGGCTGCCTGCTCCATCTTCAAGCCGACAAAACGCCGAAACGATATACGGTCGTCGAGCATCTCTTCGAGCATCGGATCGGAGAGGTTAAACCACTTCTGGAGCATCATGCACTTGATCATCATTACCAGCGGATAGTTTGATGCCCCGCCTTTGTCAGTCGTATTCTTGTACATGTCCTTGAGCGGCTCGGCAAGTTCGTTCCATGGGATAAGTTGATTGCACTTGCGGAAAAACTCGCTGGTGCGACGACCGCCAAGATCCGAGGTTAAACTATCGAGAAATGTGGGCTGATTGCTTGTGCGTTCCATTATTTTTGCCTCCATGCAATGATTCTTATCCGCAACAAGTACCATTATACTATGCCTACAAAAACTATCTTGCTTATTTCTTGTAATCATGTCAGTTTTTCAGAGGCCTCTTTCTTTAATTCTATAATCCGTCTGACCTTGCCCCATTTATTATATCACTGCACATTAGAGTATCCAGCGTTAATTTGTTCCTCCCATTCTATTTGATATAACCGGCATGGCTATCATCGCTTTCCTTGGGATAAGTTGCTTAAGTTGCCTATGTTGCCAAAAAAATCTCGAAGCGTAGCGAAGACCTCGGCCGCCGTTTGGCGTCCCTTACGGGAGTAGTCGAAGACGAAGACGGGCAAGGTGAAGAATTACAAAAAAATGCTAAAATTTGCTAATATTTGCATCTTTTCGCCGAATTTTTGATACTTTTTTGTTACTTTTTGCTATTATTTGCTAAAATTTGCTAATATTTGTGATTTTTCAAGAAATGGCCTATAATGCATCGGCTGCCCGTTTTAACCGTTTATAAGCCATTCTACCCCCTTAAATTTACCCCAAAATACCCCCATTTCCCAAAATCCGCGTTTTTGTGTTTTTGGCTAATCTGTTTTTCTTGGATTTTTGACTTGCAAACGTTCGGCTGGCGGTTAAAATACACCTTTTAGGCAATTTGGTGATAAACAGGTTTATTGGTTTAACCTTAATAAGGTTGGCGTAAGGGGTGTTTTTTTTATGTTGAAGGTCAAATCACGAACGGGCGAATCAGTGCAGCAGATGATGAGGCGGTTCAAGAAGCTGTGCGAAAAAGAGGGTTTGATACGGGATATGAAGCGTAATGCTTATTATGAGAAGCCCTCGGAGCGTAACCGCCGGCGGATTCGCAAGGCGCAGAGGATACTTACGGGACCGTTCCTGCCCCGCCCCAGACCCACCACTTAGTGCATAGGTTTAGCCACAGAGTTTTTAAGCCACAGAGCACACAGAGGACACAGAGAAAAGAATTAGAAGCTCTGTATCAATTCTTTACGACAGGCCAGAATACCCAGTCGCCCGTATTGGCGAACTTTATGGGTTTGCCTTTTTCATCACGAGCAATCTGTCCGTCATCATCTTTGAGGTTTGAGCCCCAACTATAAAGCAGAAATCCATCTGTGGTCTTTTTGTAGGTCAAAGGGCCGTTGCTGAAGGGGTCATCCGGTAATTTTGTCAGATAGCCGGCCTTAACCAGTTCATCGAGCATATCCGGATATTTTCCGTTTTCTTTTTGATAACGAATCACAGCGAGGATTGTCAGGGTGGCTTCTCGGTGCGTTTTCAATCGCCATCCTTGCAAGGCAATTCTGTCAAAGGCCGAGGTAAGCGAGTTAAACATAAACGGTGCATGTGCTGAATCTGTTAGTTTTGTCGGTGGTTTGCCTGTTTTTTGCCATGGAGTGGTCAGGAATTTTTGCTGGCCTTCGGCGAACATTTTTTCGACCTGCGCAAGAGCTTCCTGACGGTCGGGATAACGGAAAGTCAGAAAAGACCATATAGCATCTTTCCAGTCATGGACGAAATAGATCGTTCCGCCTCTCAGCATTCTGCCATTGCCTTTGCCGTCGTCGGTAAAACCCTGTTGGATAATCGCATACCAGAAAACTTTTTCATCGTTGAGGTCGATGGGAAATTCGTGTTTTGCAAAAGAAACTGACAATTCATCCTGCAGGCGTTTTAATTGCTCAGCCGGGACGTCAACACGTGCCAGAATATAAGTTGTCTTGTAGTGGGCGAGGCCTTCTATTGCTACGGCCACCAATTGTTCTATAAGCAATCCCTGTCCTTCCAGATGAGAGGTGAACTTGTGAAAAGCTATTATATCGTTAACTGCTCCCTCGATGTCGCCTGAATATGCCCGCCAATTTAATCGGGCTCCCAGAGTATAAGCGAATTGTCTATATGGCCCGAGGGGTTGCATTCTGTTATTCATGAACTCCGGATTGATGATAAGGACTGAATTGGCTTCGATAATAATGGGGCCAGCCGCATTATAATCTGCCCAAGAGTATGGTTTTTCCAATGCTTTGTTAAGTATATTGAGGGGTTCATCGACGGCCCGCAGGAAGTTCGTTATCGCTGTTTTTTGGGCATCGTTCATATCGCCGGGCCACTGGCGGAGAATATCGGAAACAGGGGGCCAGCCATCAGTTTTTTCTATAAGTTCGGCGGCTTTTTTGATTTCGGGCATAGCGTTGAGCGATTCATCTCTGCCCTGTTTTTGCTGGTCGGTCAGCCATTGGGCGTAGTTAATCCTGATAGTGGGGCTGCCCATGCGAAGCCAGGATGCGCAAATGAACAGATACGCGAAGATTATCATCGCGGAGGTAAAACCTCTTACAAGGATTTTCTGCCAGAGTGGTCGGCAGCGTTTTTTTGCGCGGCGCATGAGGATTGCTAAGAGTTTTGGGTCGCCGAATTCTGATATTAACTGTTGTGCCTTTTGTTCTTTTTCTTCGTTAGTGGCGCAATCCTTCAGATGCAACTCGAAATGGTCAATCAGCTCTTCGCGGACCTCGTCGCGTGCTTTTTTGCGGTATCGCATATTTTTGATGACGAGGTTGATGTATTCGACATCGCTGCCGGGCAGGTTTTCGAATGTTTTATTATCTTTAGCCATAACGTCGCTCCTGTAAAAGGGATTGATTCACAGGGAAACGGCGGGGTAAACCCCGCCCTACGAGTTTACGCGGTTTTAATCGCTCCGCCGAAGACGAAATCGAGGCCCGTTCGCAACTTTCGCAGCTGCTCGGTCTGGCCTGAGAGATATCCTTTGCCTTTGCCGGTGATTGAGTAGTAGCGTCTTTTGCGGCCTGATTTGGTAGTTTCCACTCGCGCTTTGACTAAGCGTTTGGCTTCGAGGTTGTAGAGCAGGGGGTAGAGGGTGCCTTTGCCGAGGGTGAGGATTTCGTCGCTGCGCTGTTCTATGGCCTGGGTCAATTCGTAGCCATACATTTCGCCGCGTGAGAGAATCTGGAGCACGACTACGGGGGCGATGCCTTTGAGCAACTGACTTTCAAATTTCATACCAATCTCCTTTCCAAAAAGTATTGTATATCGCAATAATGTGTTGTTATGCTTATTATGTATTACATACTATGCGATGTCAAGCAAAATATTAAAAAATATTTCACGCTGACAGGCACGGACTAAAACACTGACTCCTTCGACTTTGCTCAGGACAGGTGACACCGACTGGCGACACAAGACGTAAGTTATTTATGATTTATGATTGCTGATTTATGATTTTGCAACAGTGTCAGGCGGGTTTTGGGGCGGTTCGGCGGGTGGCGGAGAAGCCGGAAACGATTGTGACCGTGAGCATAATCAGAAAGATAATGGCGGTAACCCAGTCGGACCAGGTTGCAGCGGGAACATGGGCTGATTTGATAATGACGGTTCCGATGGTGAAGGACTGGAGGAACATTTTTATTTTGCCTGAGGCGACGGCGCGGAAGTCGATGCCTTTGGCCTCTGCGGCGTGACGGAGAATGGTTACGTATCCTTCTCTGCCAATCAGGATAGCAGCAATGCCCCAGCGGATAACGTTCATATAAGTTTCGGAAATGGTGAAGAGGGAGGGTTCGCCGATGATGGCGAAACATAGGAATGCACCGCAGACGAGGACTTTGTCGGCGAGCGGGTCGAGCATTCGTCCTAATTTGCTGGCGATGTTGAGTTTTCGGGCGACGGGGCCGTCGAAGATGTCTGTGAGGCCGGCGATTACAAAAATGGTGAAGGCCGTATCGAGGAGGAGTGTCCTGTTGAGGGCGCAGGGGGAGTAAAGGAGCATGCAGAGAAAGAGTATGGTCAGGACGAGCCGGCCAAAGGTCAATATGTTAGGAACCCATTTTAGCATAGACAAAGTTTACATATTGGTTTGTGTAATTCAAGATTAAATTTGACGGCAGAGGAGGTCGTAGTTTTTTGAGCCGGTGACTTTGGCGTTAATAAAGGAGCCGGGACAGGCGTGGCAATCGCGGATAACGCAGAGGGGGTCGATTTCGGGCGCCTGGCCGAAGAAGCGGCCCTTCTTCGCTGCGCTACGAAGAGCATGGCTTTTTGCGGTGTGATTTTTGTCGATACTGTCAACGAGACAGGTCAGTGTGCTGCCTATTCGGGATTTATTTTTATCGAAGGCGATTTTTTGCTGGGTGAGCATAAGCTGTTTGAAGCGTTGTTTTTTGATGCGGTCGGGGACCTGGTGCGGTAAGTTGGCGGCGGGGGTCCCTTGTTCGGGGTAGAAGGTGAAGCAGCCGAGGTTATCGAAGCGTGCCCAGTTGACGAATTCGAGGAGTTCGTTGAAGCGGGCGTCGGTTTCGCCGGGGAAACCGACGATGAAGGTAGTGCGGAGGACGCAGCCGGGGAGGCGAGTTCTGAGGTTGTCGATAAGCCGGCAGATTTTGTCTTTGGAATGCGGGCGGCGCATTGCTTTTAGGATTTGTGGGTTTATGTGCTGAAGGGGGATGTCAAAGTAGGGGAGGATTTTATCGGAGTCGGCGACGGTTTCGATTAGGCGTTCAGTGATTCCCGTGGGGTAGAGGTATAAGAGTCGAATCCAGCGGAGTCGCGGGATTTTGGCGAGGTCGGTAAGCAGTTTTGGCAAAGCGTTGGGGATGTTAAGGTCGTGGCCATAGGCGGTTATGTCCTGAGCGATGATATTGAGTTCGACTGTGCCTGAGGCGACGAGTTCCCGTGCTTCGGCGAGGATGAGTGAGGAAGGTTTACTGCGTGCTTTGCCCCTGATAGCGGGGATGGTGCAGAAGGAGCATTTTTTGTTGCAGCCCTCACTTATGCGGAGGTATGCCCAGTGTGGCGGGGTGATGCGGAAGCGGGTGCGGTCGTCATAGGGGATTTTGAGGGTGGTAGTTACGGCGGATACAGGTTTGCCGGATGTGAAGGTCGATTGAATTATATCGACAATGTTGTCGCGTTGCTGGAGGCCGAGGATGGCGTCGATACCATCGGTTTCGATGAGGAGGTTTTTACCCATTCGTTGTGCCAGGCAGCCGGCGACGATGACCTTCTGCACTTTGCCTTTTTGTTTTTGGCGGATGGCGAGGTTTATTGTGTCGAGCGCTTCGGCTTTGGCGGGTGCGATGAAGCCACAGGTATTGATGACGATGACGTCTGCGTTGTCGGTATCCTGTGTGATGACGAAGCCGGCCTGGGCGATGAGGGCGAGCATCCGTTCGCTGTCCACCATATTTTTGGGACAGCCGAGGGCGATGAAGCCGACGGTAGTCCGTTTTTTATTCTTTTTAATATTCATTGACCGATATCATAAAATGTTTGACGGGTATCACAAGGTTGTTATACTAAATAACAGTTCAAAATGCTTTAGAAACGTGTAGATTCCGTAATTTTGTGGAGGGCAGTTTAATGAACGAGTTTGAAGTTGGCAAGCCGGGCGAGGGAAAGCCGATTCCTTTTGATGATGGGTTGTCGGTGTCTCATTCGCCATTGGATTTGGGGTCAGGCACATCTGGCAGCAAAAGCGAGTCATCCGAAGAGACGCCTATGCCCGTTATCAGGGACACGGGTAAAAAGATGAGCTGGCCCGACCGGATTACGGGCGTCAAGAATTTCTACACGAAGCTGCATGCCGGGGCGATTGATTTTCTGGATGAGCAGATAGGCAAATGGCTGATGGATAACCCTGGCGTAAATATAAAGCGAACGAATACTGTTACGGGCGATATTGTCGGCAAGAAGACAGAGCCGAATATTATCATTACGATTTGGTATTAACCGAGAACGCTGAGATATAAAGCAGTTGTTCACTAGGGGTGGTTTGCGTGAGACGTGAACCTGAGAGCAAACCCTTTGAACCTGAACAGGACAGCCGGTGGTTAATGGCGAGGCCTGCGTAGGGAAGTGATTAAGACACTGACCGACACGGAGTCGGAGATTTGAGGCCGAAATCGCTTCCCTGTTGAAGCGATTTTTTTGTTTTTAGCCACGAAGGCACTAAGACACAAAGAAAACAGAGTTGTAGTAATTTGATAATAAACCGGCGGGGTAAACCCCGCCCTACTAAATCTTTTGCGAAGGTTAAAGATGGCGACACAGTTAGAGATAGCGCGGTCCGGGCGGATAAGTCCGGAAGTTGAATATGTTGCGAAGGCCGAAGGGGTTGAGGCGGGGATAGTGCGAGATGAGATAGCGGCTGGTCGGTTAGTGATACCCGCGAACGTGATTCATTTGAAGCGAGGTCTGAAGCCGGGAGGGATAGGTCGAGTTCTGACGACTAAGGTCAACGCCAATATCGGGGTGAGCAGCGTTCGCAGCACTGTTGGGGAAGAAATTGAGAAGATGCGTGTCGCGATAGCAGCGGGGGCGGACGCGATAATGGATTTGAGCACGGGGGGCGATTTGGACGCGATAAGAGAGGCGTTGCTGGCGGAATGTTCGGCGCCTTTTGGGACGGTGCCGATTTACCAGATGGTTTCGGACAGGACGGTGGAGGAGGTTGATGAGAAGATAATTCTTGAGGTGATTGAGAGGCAGGCGAAGCAGGGGGTCGATTTTTTTACGATACACGCGGGTGTGCTTCGGGAGTATCTGCCTTTGACGGGCAAGCGAGTGATGGGGATAGTGAGCAGAGGCGGGGCGTTATTGGCGGAGTGGATGCTGTATCACGGGAGGCAAAATCCGCTTTATGAGATGTTCGATGAGTTGTGCGCGTTGATGCGTGAATATGACGTTTGTTTTTCTTTGGGGGATGGCTTACGGCCCGGGAGTTTGGCGGACGCGACGGATGAGGCACAATTGGCGGAGCTGAGGACGCTTGGTGAATTGACACAGCGAGCGGTGGAGGCGGGATGCCAAGTTATGGTGGAAGGGCCGGGGCATGTGCCGTTTAACCAGATAGAGCACAATATGAAGATTCAGCAGGAGATTTGCCATAATGCGCCGTTTTATGTTTTGGGGCCTTTGGTTACGGATATTGCGCCGGGGTATGACCATATAACGTCGGCGATAGGGGGGACGGCGGCGGCGTATTACGGGGCGTCGTTTTTGTGTTATGTTACGCCGAGGGAACATTTGGGCTTGCCGAACGCTGAGGACGTGCGGATGGGTGTGATTGCGGCGCGTATTGCGGCGCACGCGGGCGACGTGGCGAGGGGACTTGCCGGCGCGGCAGACAGGGACAGGGGATTGAGTATTGCCAGAGCGAATCTTGATTGGGACAGGCATCTTGCGCAGTCGCTGGACCCGGAGACGGCCGTCAGGATGCACGAGGAGTCGTGCAAGGGGATAGAGGAAAACGGCAAAATTAACGCGGATTACTGCTCGATGTGCGGCAAACAATGGTGCAGCGCGAGGATAAACAAAGAGATTCGTGAAAAATTGAAGGCAGGGCTGGTTTCCTGAATCAGGTTTTCATCGAGTCGATTTCGATAAAGGCGATGGGGGCGAAGATAAAGACGGGGAGCCACGCCCAGAGTTCAGGGACGACTCTGCCGAACAAATCCTCGGTAGCCAATATTCTGCAGACAAAGCCGACGACGAGCGAGGCGGCGGTGATGGCGAAGCTGATTGCGATGGCGGATTTCATTGATTTGGGGTCGCGGCAAACGAGAACCGGAAGGCAGACGAGGAGCATAACGAGGTTCATAATGGGGTCGGTGATTCTGAAATGTTTCTGGCTGTAAAGGTTGGCGAGGTCTTTGAGTTGCGTTCCCTGCGAGGCCAGTTGCGACAATTGCAGAGAGCTGAGGAGAGATTTGTGCTCGGCTTTTCGCCTGACGGGGATATCGTTTGGCGTTAAGTCGGTGCGGTAGGCGGAGAGCGGCGTTCGTGAGGCGGAGGCATTTTGTATGCCTGGCTGCGGCGAGCCGGGTTTTGGGATGGGGGTGAAAAAACCATTGGTGAGGAGCCAGGTTTGGCTTTTGAAATCGTAGGTTGCCTTGTCGGCTTCAAGAAGCCCTGTTGGTTCCCAAAGGAGGGCGTCCGGTTTTTGGGAACGAGTTACGACAATGAGGTCTTCAAAAGTCGAGGAAGCCACGTCAAATTTTTTGGCGGAGAGAAGTGAGCCGCTGGCATTGCTGATAAACCAAACGTCGTAGGATTCTTTGCCCGGCACGGCATCTTTTCCCCGGACGAGTTTTGTGCTTAGGGAGGGGATTATCAGCTCCTGGTCGATTATCAGAAATCCCGTCAGCGCAACGGCGAGGACGATTATGGGGGCGATGATGCGTTTTAAGCTTACGCCTGAGGCCATTATGGCGGTCAGTTCGTTATAGCGCACCATTTTGCCGAGTGAGAACGCGGCGGCGACGACGGTAATCATTCCGGCGAAATCGCGGAAGTACAGGGTGCTCTGCAGGCCGTAATAGATGAGGATGGTTTTAATTACGGATACCGCTCCGAGGTTTGCGTGTTCGGTGAATTCGTCGAGGCCGACGAACAGGTCGATGGCTATTCGCATTCCGAGCAGTACGCCAAAGGCAATGGCGTAACCAACGAGGAAGTTTTTAGCAACATATTTGTCGAGTATTTTCATAGTTATTGTTTGCCGATATTTCAATGCCGAAGGAGGCGTCGATATAATTCGAGTCCCAGTATTGAGAGAATAATCAGGCCCGCCCACATCATCGGGATGCCGAATATGACGGTGGAAGACGGGTTTTCGGCGACATTTTTGCCCATAATAATACAGGAGATTAAGGCCAGAGCCGGGGTTGCGCTTGCGCCAAAGGCGGTAAGGAGGTGTCCGCCTTTGAGGATGATGCCCAATGCGATGCCTATCATAATCAGGGTTACGCAGCCGACGCCGAAGACCAGGCGGGAGTGCGTTTCGGCTCCAATCTCGGCCCGCGTCAGGGCGATTTTGCCATGTAGTCGCTTTTGCAGTTTGGTGAGATTGTCGCTGGGGCCGGCGTGCAGGGCGGCTGAAACGGCATTTGGTTTTATCTCATTAAGGATGTCCGTTGTCTTGAAAGTATTGGTAACCGCCGGGGGCAGGACAAGTCCCCTGATGATTTGTCTTGCGAAGATGTTTTCTTGTCCCTGGCCTGCCTGCGGCTCGACAGAGCCGGCCGAAGTCCATTTTGCGTTTCGGATATCGAGGGTCAGGGTGGGGGCCGTCTCATCGCCTTCGATATCCAAAAAGGCCTTCTGGCATCGCAGGGTTCGCGTGGGTGCGTCGCCGCTGACGGGACGTTCAGTAATCACCACGTCTTCGGCAAGCAGCAGTCGTTTTTCGTCCAGGACGGTGCAGGATTTGGCGGACAATTCGACGACCTGTCGGTCGTTGAACAGCTTGAAGGGAGGATTTGTGGGGGAAGAGCCGGCATCATTTATCTGCTGTGCCAGGAGTTCTGCGGTGAAGCGGGCATATACACGTCGAGCAAGGCGAGCGACGGGGTCGAAGAGGAGGGGGTTTCGGCGGATTTGCTTCATTTCGTCGATTTTTTTGAATTTGATATTGTCGCCGAGGAGAGCGCCGAACTCAGCGGAGAGGGACAGCCATTCCGCAGAGAATCCGACGTCCTCGTCAGACCCAATCTGATAGGTGTTATGGGCGGTTATGCTGACCTCGTTAATGGTTTCGTGAGGGCTGAAAATTACCTTTGCTGTTTCTGCGGTAATGATTTTTCTTATTTTGCCGTCGATGATTTCCGCGGCGACGACGCCTGAAAGGGCGTTGTTTTTGATGTCGGCGTTATCGGCGTAAATTCTGTATCGGTCGTCCGGGGGCAGCCGATAATAGCCCCGTCGCTGGATATTTCTAAACAGAATTTGTCTTGCGTCGTTTTTGAGGGAATTTTCGGCTCGCTGGACAAAGGCGGGCATCACATAGAAGCTGAGCAGCAGGTTGGCAGTTGCGACGATTATGGCCAGCATCAATCCCGGGTAAACCAGCGAGAGCAGGGAAATGCCGCTTGCCCTGCAGGCGTCGAGTTCGTTGTCGTTTGCGAGCCGGCCGTAAACCAGCGTGGTTGCGAACAACGCGGCCATCGGCAGGACAAAGGTGAGGGTAATCGGCAGGAAGTAAATCATAAGGTCGATAACCTGGCCTGGGCCTACGCCGTATTCCTGCACGGGGCGCAGAATGCTACCCAAGCTCATCATCAGCGTCAGAGCCACGGTGGCGAGGCAGAACACCTTTAGAACCTCGCGAAAGATATATCTGTGAAGCGTGAAAACCATCTTCTATTTTCTATTTATGATTTATTATTTATGATTGCCAAACAGGTGGTGGTTTTGACAGAATTCCGTCACTTAGTCAAGGATTATCTTGAAACCACCCTGTTGATTATATAGGATATAACCCGCAATAACAGCCGATTCACGGAGTGATTTATGGGATTATATAATGCAATCATTATTTTCACCGTTTGTTGTTTGTCAACGACTTTGAGCATTGCGGATGTTGTGGTGCTAAAGGGAGGTCAGAAGCTCGTGGGGGATATTGTGGCGGAGAGGCACGAGCAGATTTACGTGGACGTCGGGGTTACGGTTATAGCGGTGCCGAAGGAGGATGTTCTCGAATACCATTATGACAAAGCCGGGGATATTAATGCTTTGTCGATGCAGCCGGCGGCGGAGACGAATAATATAGAAGCGGAGCCGGTGACAGGCCGATTGTATTACACGGTCAAATTGCAGAAGAGAACAATTGAGCAGTGTGTGGCGGAGGTAGGCGAGGCGGTGGTCAAGGTAAGCAGCCCTGCGGGGATGGGGTCGGGTTTTTTCATAAATGAGCAGGGGTATCTTATAACGAATTATCACGTCGTCGAGAAGGAAACAAAGATTGAAGTAACGGTATTTAAGAAGGCAAAAGACGGCTTCAACAAGAAGGTCTTCAAGGGCATCCGGATTGAGGCGATAAATCCATTTATTGACCTTGCGCTTCTGAAGGTTGAGGATTTGGGCGAGATGCAGGTGAAGTTCGCTTACCTTGGCGATGTTGACGAAATCGAGCCGGGCGAAGGGGTATTCGCAATCGGTAATCCTCTGGGTCTTGAGCGGACAGTAACCAACGGGGTGATAAGCACGACGAACAGGGCGTTCGAGGGGCTGATTTATTTGCAGACCGATGCGGCCATAAATCCTGGTAATTCGGGCGGGCCGTTGTTCAACCTGGCAGGCGAGGTTATCGGGGTTACAAATATGGGTTATATATTCTTCGGGGGGCTGGGATTCGCGATACCCGTCGATTACGTGAAGCACTTCATAGATAACCGCGACGCGTTCGCGTATGACAAGGACAATCCGAACACGGGCTTTAGATATATTCAGCCGGACGGCAGACGCAATAAGGGCAAGCCGAAGATTGATAATTGATGGAAGGTGCGCATGAAAATTAGAGCGGCATTTGTGATTTGTGTTGTTTTTGCGGCGGTGATGGTTGTCAGTGTGAAGGGGGCGACTTTGCCGAAGACGGCGGAACTTGTCGGAGTGGATACGACGCTGCTTGTGGATATAAGCGACTTCAATCAATTCAGGACCAAGCTCGAAAAGACCAGTATTTATAAGTTATACAATGACCCGTCGATGTCTGCGTTTGTAAAAAACTTTACCGCGAAGGTTCGTGAAAAGATAGAGGGGGACAAGGATTCTTTTGTAAAGGGCATACTTGACGCGAATGTTATGCCCGAAGGCCGACTGGCGTTTGTGATGACGGCAGAGCAGCAGGAAATGTCGATGGCGCTTATAAGTCAGTGGGGTCGCAATATCGCAAAGATAAAAGATGTTATGGAAAAAATGGCCCTCAAGTCCGTTGAGAAAGGAGCACACAGGGCGATTCAAAGCTACCGTGATGTGAATATCATAACGCTGACGACCGAGGTGTCGGCGGAGAAGTCGGCGGTTAAATACAGCGATGATAATACAGCGGCAAAGACAGGGCCGTCATCGGAAAAAGACGTTTATTGTTTTGTCGGCGACTGCCTGATAACGGCAAGCGACGCGGAGGCGGTAAAGTTCGTTGTTTCGCAGATGAGGGGCGCGGGGGCTTCTTCGCTGGCTGGCGATACGGATTATGTCGCGACGATGGGTGCGGTCGGGCCTTATCATGACGTTGATGTATATGTGAATCTCAAACGAGCGATAAAACGGCTGACTGATGAAGACACGACGGGCGACTCGCAGAAGGAGATTGCTAATCTCGGGCTGGACGGAGTGGGGGGGCTTGGTTTTTCTCTTGGTGTTGCGCCGGACGCGGAGAGTTCGGTTCGCGGCAAGATGTTTTTGAGAACAACGGGGATGAGGAAGGGCGTTTTGAAGATGTTAGAGATGCGTTCTGAGCCGGTGCGGGTTCCGCGATTTGTGCCGGTGTCGGTATGCTCGGTGAGTTTTCTGAACCTGGATATCAAGCGGGCGTATGACGAGTTATGCAGCATAATTTACGGATTTGAGCCGGCGGCGGCGCTGATGCTGCAGCAGCCGATTCCGGGGACGGGGTCGGAGAGTGAGCCGGGGATAACCATCAGGCCTGACATAATAGAATATTTTGGTTCGGAGATTGTGATAGCCCAGAGCGTAAACAAGCCGTTTTCGAAGGATAAAGAGCCGACGGAGATTTATATAGCCGTGGGTGTGAATAATCGGGCGGCCCTGGAAAAGTCGCTGTCGCTTATTCACAAACGGCTGATGGCGCCGAACAATCCTGAGCCGACGCGTGAATTACTTGGATACACGCTTTATCTTATGGGACCGGCGGGGATTCCTGTTCTGGGCGGGTCTGTGCCGATGGTGGAGGCAGGTCCGCGTGCAATGCCGAAGGGGGAGAGATTGGCCTTTACGATTACGGATACGCATCTGATTTTTGGTCAGGAGCCGGCGGTTGAGCGAGCGATACGGACTTTAGGCGGGGCGGAAAGTGAGCCGGTGAGTTCGGCGAAGTGGTTTAACATTGCCAAATCAGCGGTGCCTTCAGTTGTCGGGTCGGCTGGCTTTGAGGATAATTCGGCGTCCGGGGAACTGTTATGGTGGATGCTGAAGGAGAGCGGCAAATCACGGCGGGCTTCTATTGGAATGGGGCCTGCGGCGGCTGTTCTGGCGGGGCCTGACGCGTGGGATTTCGTGGACTTTAGTTTGCTGCCTGAGTTTGGCGCGGTGAAAAAGTATTTTGGCCTGTCGGCGGGCTATGGAATCAGCAGGCCCGACGGGTTTTTCTTCGAGTTCAAGTACCTTAATCCCCAGGGTGCAAGGATTGATAATCGGTAATTGATTACCGATGATTCGCTGCGATTGCACTTGCCAACAGGCGGTCTTCCCGCTAAAATAAACTGTTTATTGATTATTGGATGAAATTACAGATTAGGAGAACGTTGTGAAGGCAAGTGAAATGCGGCCTGGTATGGCCATTAAGATGCAAGGTGAGTTGTATATCTGCACCAAGTTTGCTCATGTGACGCCCGGCAACCTGCGGGCGTTCGTTCAGGCCAAACTCAAGAGGATTTCCGACGGCTCTATTATTGAGAATCGTTTACGCGCCACGGAGGAAATTGAGCAGGCCTTTTTGGATAAGCGAGAGATGGAGTACATTTATTCCGACAGCAACGGGCACGTCCTGATGGACACAAAGACGTTTGACCAGATAACGGTTCCGAACGAGATAATTGGCGACCTGATAAAGTTTTTCAAGCCCAATACGATGCTGACGGCGATGCTTAATAACGGCAACGTGGTCAGTATCGAAATTCCCAAAACGGTGGAATTAACTGTTACGGAAACGACGCCCCAGCCAAAGGGCTCGACGGTAACCAACCAGATGAAGGACGCCGACCTGGAGACGGGCTTGAGGATACGAGTGCCGCCTTTTATAGTTGTCGGTGATATGGTTCGCATCAACACCGAAGACGGCTCATACCTCGGCAGGGTAACCAAGTAGTCCCGCTTTTGCATCGCATGTTTCGGTCGATGAGCCAGCAGGGGGGATTCGACCGGCGTTAAGCAATTATGAATCCACTTCTAAGCAGTTTCCTTATAGCCGCGATTCGCTGAGAGATTTAATATGCAGGCGTGCTTAAGGATATTGCTATGGGCTTGAGCAGAAGAGATTTACTTACGGGTATCGGCGGCATAAGCGGCGGGATGATTTTAGCGGGCAGGGCACTGGCGGTAGTAGAACCGGAGCCGAGCGAAGAGGCGATGGACGGGGAAGTTACTGCGACCGAAGATTTGATGCGGGAGCACGGGGTTTTGCGAAGGGCGTTGTTTGTTTACAGTGAGGCAGCCGTGCGGCTTCGCAGCAATCCTTCAGGGGTTTCGCCTGATGCGCTTCATAAAACAGCCAAACTGTTTCGCACATTCGGCGAAGATTACCACGAGAAGAAACTGGAGGAAGCATTCATTTTCCCTGCGGTCAAAAAAGCGGGGGGCGTTACGGCCGGCTACACGGATATCCTAATCGAACAACACAATCACGGACGTGAATTAACAGAGTATATTCTCGACCTGACGCGAACAAAATTTGAAGCCGAAAATGGCGGGGCACTGGCGAGGGCACTGGATTTGATAGTGCGGATGTACCGGCCTCACGCGGCGAGAGAGGACACGGTAATATTTCCCGCGTGGAAACAGACGCTCACCGCCAAACAGTTAGACAAGATGAACGATAAATTCGAGGATATAGAGCACGGGATGCTTGGTGAAAATGGATTCGAGAATGCGGTGAAGCAAATCAGCGAAATAGAAGCCGAGCTTGGTTTGGCGGACCTGTCACAATTTACCGTCCCTATAATCAGAAAGTGAAACTTAACTAATTTTAGGAGATGAATATGAAAACGATAGAGAAGCGAGTCGGAACAACCGCTAAAGGAGCGGAGCTGAAGAGCTTTATGAAGCCGGATGAAGTCAGGGAATTTCCCAAAGGCCGGCTGGAGCTTATCAAGATTGGCGGGGCCACAATTGGCAGAGCGGTCTTCGAACCGGGCTGGAGGTGGTCGGAGTCGGTTCAGCCCATCGCCAAAACAAAAAGCTGCGAGGCGCCGCATTTTCAGTATCACGTATCGGGTGTGATTAAGGTCCGAATGGATGACGGCAGCGAGTTCGAATGTCACCCGGGTGACGTTTCATTACTGCCTTCCGGCCACGATGCCTGGGTGGTGGGAAACGCGCCGGTGGTAGTCGTGGATTTCCATGGTATGCTTGATTACGCAAAGGCCAAATAAGCGGCGTTTCGATGAATAAGAAGTTGCCGGAGAGGCAGGCCGGTATTCAAATTTGTGGATACCGGCGTTTACTTCTCAATGAATCACTTTATTGAGCGGGTAGGTGATAATTCCAGAAGCGCCGGCGCGTTTGAGAGCGGGGACGAGGGAGCGTTCGATTTTGGCGTCGATAATCACTTCAATGGCGATGTAATTGGGGTCTGCCAGGGATGAAATAGTGGGGCTTTTTTCCGCTGGGAGGACTTTCAATATCTTGTCGAGATTGGTTTTTTCGATATTCATTTTGAGGCCGACTCTGCTGCGGGCGTCGATGGCGGCGTTGAGCAGGATGGCGATGTTTTCGATTTTTTCCTTTTTGAATTTGTTCTGCCAGGCCTGCTTGTTGGCGATAAAGCGAGTTGTGGAAGTAATAACGGTATCGATTACCCGCAGGTTGTTGGCGACCAGCGAGGTTCCCGTTTCGGTAAGCTCGACAATCGCGTCGACGAGACGGGCTTTGACTTCGGTTGCGCCCCAGCTAAATTCGATTTTGACGTCGATATTTCTGTCGGCGAAGAATTTTTTAGTTACGGTGACCAGCTCTGTGGCGATGATTCCGCCTTTGAGGTCCTGCACCTTCTGGACTTTCGATTCTTCTGGGACGGCCAGTACCCATCTTGTGGGTTTGCTTGTCGCTTTACTGTAGCCGAGCTCGCAGACCTCGATTACGTCGGAGGCGTTTTCCATTATCCAGTCGAAGCCGGTTATCCCGGCGTCGAGGACGCCGTCGGCGACGTACCGGCTCATTTCCTGAGCGCGGAGCATTGTCGGTTGTATCTGGTCGTCGTCGATAGAGGGCAGATAGCTTCTGTCGGATTCGGTGATGTTGAAGCCGGCTTTTGCGAAAAGCTCAATGGTTGCCTTTTGTAAACTTCCGGCGGGGATACCTAATTTCAAAACTTCCTGTGACATTTTATATTCTTTCGAAAAGTCGTGTTATTTACAGATTTTTTATATTTTCTTTTTTGTTTTTTTTGGCTGTTTTTTGGGCGATTCGCTTTCGTGCCTCAGGAGCGAGTAAAATTCACAGGCGTTTTTGATTGAAATCAGCCGGCAGAGAAAACCCTCAACTTCCTCATAAGTGGCTTCGGCGTGGATGAGCTGGCCGGTTTTGAGAAACTCAATCGTTTTCGGGGTCAGTGGTATCGCGTGACCCTGCATGGAAGTGAGCATGCAGTAATCGACGATGAAGGGGGTTGCGCCGTTGAGCTTTTCGAGCAGTATTTTGGCGGGCCTTTTGCCTAATTTGCGGAGGGACTGCAAGCTGAGCATATTATGTTTTTCAAATACGGCGTTAAGC
>Ga0315276_10002145_pt1 | contig 17964 bp, 21 predicted proteins | sample YL17G05_0_MG_FD_204542 | JGI IMG/M metagenome (GOLD analysis project Ga0315276, IMG submission 204542) | Sediment microbial communities from Yellowstone Lake, YNP, Wyoming, USA - YL17G05_0 | ecosystem: Environmental > Aquatic > Freshwater > Lake > Sediment | place: USA: Wyoming | collected... | reverse complement strand
TTTAAGTATATTCTCAATACATAATCTCCGCAACTGATTAATTACTATTAAATTACTCCACAAAGTTTAAATACTTAACCTATCTATTAGATAGGTTATGAAAAAAGTAAAATTAACCAATAAATCAACCCTTACATTAAAAAACATAAAAGGTTTTATAGAAAGAGAAGTAAAGCCGTTTGGTACAAGTGCACGAATTGATTTTCCTAAAGAATTTATAGGCAAAAAAGTGTGTGTGATAATTTTAAATGATTGAAACAAAACTAATGTTTAGCTTAGGAATATTAGAGCACTTTATTAACAATTCTCTTGATTTATCCTATGAAAATAAAGAAATAACTGGATTTGAACTTGTTGTTCCTTTAATGGAAGCATCATCTCACTACACTTATGTTGAAACAGTTAGCGATAAAGCGGATACGCTTTATCGAAGAATAAAAGAATCATTAGTTAATATGATGACATATTCTTATCTTAATTACATTAGAAGGGTTTCTGCAAAATTAGAATTAAACAAAGAGGATGTTATTCTTGCTTTCGACTATACTGATGAAGACTTTTACGGAGATGTACAAGGACTTGATATTCATGGATGGACAGGAAAAGATGCAGTAACGGGTCATTTCAAATTTTTAACTTGCAGCATCATTGGCAAAAATGCCCCATACAAAATACCTTTGATATCGATACCCATTAAAATAGGGCATATAAAAAGTCAGGCTATTCTTTACTGTATTTCACAAATAAAAGATTATGTTGGAAAAATAAGATTGCTTTTATTTGATAAGCAGTTTATCGATAATGATCTAATGTATGAACTGACTCAGCATAAATATCAATTTCTTATGTTGGGAAAAAGAACAAAAGAAAATGTTTGGTTCTTCAAGCAGCTTGAAGAAGAAAAAACTATCCTCGTTAAAGAATATAAAGTTAATAAAAACTTTTCAACGTATGGCGGAGAAAATTATGTTGTATTCCTAAAAGGAATATTTGATCCAAGAAGTGAAAAAAATCTTGATTGGATTTTTATAACCAATTCTGAGAAAGTTGCCTTAGATCAATTAATAAAAGAATACAAACAAAGATGGGGAATTGAAATTCAATTTAAGATTGAGGATGAAGCACTAATAAAATGCAAGTCTAAAGAGATGAAAGTAAGATATTTTTTATTTTTGTTTGAACAAATGCTCCATGTTCAATGGGCATGTTTCTATAAAGAGGAATTTTCATTTAAAGAGTTTTTAATAGCTATGGCTAAGATGTCCAAAAAATGGACAAAGACAGAAGATAAGTAGTGTTTCTAAGAAAATAGTCATTCTTGGGAATAAGCAATGCCTACTTATTTTCTTCCTTTAACTAGATGGAGATATCTTACATAAGAACATCCTGCGGATGTTCTGTGTTTAACAACAATCTTTAAAAACATTAAATCTCTCATAGAATTATGGAAAAGAGGGAAGAGAAAAGAGGGGAAATGAAGAAAATTGAAAATTTTCTGCCTGTCAGAAATGAAATTTCTGAGCACTATCAGATTTCAGAGAAATCTGAAGTATTAAACTTTGGAAAAGATTTAATATGAAGAAAACAATATTATTCTTATTGATGGGAATTTTTTTGATTAATAGCTTATGTTGGGGGTGTTTCTAATCTCGAAGTAAGCGTCCATGACAATTACAAGCAAGTCTTGGCGGGAGATGACGTATGGTTTACTATAAAGATTGCTAATCTCGGCGAGGAAAGGCGGGCGGATATTTCTTTGAATTACTGGATTAGCGATGATAATAACAGCATAATAGCAGAAAACAAGGAAACAATGGCTGTTCAAACACAAGCGAGCTTTGTAAGAACTTTTAATATTCCAAAAGATGCCAGGCATGGAAAATATAAAATTAATGCAAAAATGAGATATGGCAGCGGAGAGGAAGCTACTGCAAACAATTCATTTGAGATTACAGAAAAGAAGACTGATAACAGAATATATTATGCTATTATCGGCGTAATAGGGCTGGTTATTTTGGTTTATCTTGGTTTCAAATCCAAGCCATTAATCGAAAGGATAAGAATAAGGGTTGAAGTGTCAAGGATAGTCAGAAACAGAGGGCTTAATTAAAGAAATTTTCTTTCTCGACGAGCGAAAGATTTATAAACTATGTTTTATGTATATCATACTATACAAATAACATAACACAACAAAATGATACAAAAACTATACAAAAGGAAGATTACAGACGAGATTATAAAATATTTTGAATCAAAGGAAATAATTGTAATTTACGGAGCAAGGCAAGTAGGAAAAACTTCCTTATTAAGGCACTTAATTGAAAACCATATTAAAAAAAATGTTTTTTATTTTGACTTAGAACTTCCGAATTTACTTGAGTTATGCAATCAAGGAACAGAAAGTGTTTTTAAATATTTAATCCAAAAAGGGGCAGATGAAAAAAATAAAATTTTTCTTATAATTGATGAGATCCAATATCTAGATGATCCAACAAAATTTTTGAAAATAATGCATGATCATTATCCCGCTTTAAAATTGATAGTTTCTGGCTCATCAACATTTGAAATCAAAAAGAAATTTAAAGAGAGTCTTGCTGGAAGAACGATTAATTTTGAGATTTATCCTCTAAATTTTGAAGAATTTCTTGTATTTAAAAACAAAGAGTATAGATTAAATAAAGAAAATGGAGAAACAATAAATAAAGAATTGATTGAATTAGCTGAAGAATATATACGATTTGGTGGATACCCAAAAATTGTTTTGGAAAATTCAGAAGAGAAAAAACAAGCTTTTTTAGGACAGATAATCAGCACATATGTAAGGAAAGATATAAGGGATTTAGGGAATATTAGAAATATCTCTTCGTTTAATAAACTAATTGAATTACTTGCTTCACAATCAGGGCAGTTGCTTAATGTTTTGGAGATTTCAAACACACTTAAAATTAATAGGGAAACTGTTTTGGAATATCTTGATTTGCTGGAGAATACCTTTATTATAAAAAGGGTAACTCCTTTTCATAAAAATTTAAGAAGCGAAATTTCAAAGAATCCAAAGATATTCTTCTTGGACACTGGGATGATGCATCTTTTGTGGCTAAAAGAATTTCCTAAAGTGATATTCGGAAATTCTTTTGAAACATTTGTTTTTCTTGAATTAATGAAAGCCGGCAAGAAAATTAATTTTTGGAGAACAACAAATAAGCAGGAAATTGATTTTATAGTTAAAGATAAAGAGATGTATGCAATAGAGGTTAAGCTTAACTTTCAAAATGCAGATAACAGAAATTTAAGGTTCTTCTCAGAAATTTATAAGTGTAAAACAGCGACTGTAGGATTAAAAGGAGAAAAAAGAGGAAAATATATCTGGGAGCTAATAGGGGAAATTTAAATAAAATGAGAATTTTTATAATAGCTGATACCCATTTTTGTCATAAAAATATAATTGGATATTCTGGCAGGCCTTTTAAAACTATAGATGAGATGAATGATGAAATGATTAAAAGATGGAATAATAAGGCAGGAAAGGACGATTTTGTCATACATTTGGGAGATTTTGCTTTAGGAAGCAGAGAGGAAGTAACCAACATAAAAAATAAATTGAATGGAAATATTATTTTGCTAAAGGGCAGTCATGATCATAAAACAATTAGAGAACTGGGATTTTTAATAATTAATGGCAGTTTAGAAATAGGGAATCTGATTTTTAGCCATAACCCCCTAAGAAAAGAAGAAATCCCTAAAGGATTTATTAATGTTCATGGGCATATACATGAAAAAGAAAGTTTAAATGGTGTAAATGTAAGCGTTGAAAAGACTAATTATGAGCCTGTAGAACTAGAAGATTTAAAAGATAGAATATTTGCAAATTTAACTAGAGAGAAAAGATAGACAGGAAAAAACTGAATTCTTATTTGAAAAAATATGATGAAAAGTTTAGAAAAATGGTTTTAAAGGTTTTGAATAAGGGTTGAGCAGGTTTTTTGGGATGAGGGGTTAGAAGCAAGGATTTTAGGGGCGGGAGTTTTGAGGGATTTTTGAATAACTTTCAAGTTTTAATAAGGATTGCTCCCCAATTTCAACTAGAAAGGGCATTATCTTTTTTTCAAAATCAGAATATTCTTTTTCATTAATTTTAATTAAGCTTAGTTTAGATCTTTCTTCGATTATAGCATTTCTATTTTTGGTTAACATCTCTATATTTCCTTTTATTTTTTCAGAAATCTCTTTAATAAAAGATTTAGAGCTCATTATTTTGTTTATAATCTTTCTCTTATCCAAATCCTTTTCAATACTAATTGTATTTGAAATTAAAAAAAGATCAAGTAAATCTCTTTCCTTAATTGTTGGCCTGGTTAAAATTGCTCTTATCTTTTCTCCAGCTATTTCCCTTAAATCATAACAAGGGATATTCTTCTTTATTTGTATTTTGAGGTTTTCAACAAACTCCAAATCCTTAACCATCTCATCATCAAATAAATGCTTAATATCTTCAAATAGAATGGGATAAATCAGTTCGTCATTAAAATTCACTTCAAACTTAATAAACTCTTCTGCGCCATATATCGGATTGTAATAGATTTTAAATATATACACCTTTTTTCTATCCATAACCTTACAGTATCTTTTATCTGCTTTATTTGTGGAAAAGTTTAAATTAAATCTCTTGCTTACTTTATTAATTTCCTCTGCTAATTTATCAGTCGTGTTTGAAATAGCTTTTTTTCTCTGTTTTGCAGAAAGTTTGTTTAATTTTTTATTTTCTAAATAAGTAAAATCGAGATCTTCGCTTATACGATGATAACCTAAATGAACTCTTGTTAGCAATGTTCCTCCTTTAAAAACAAGTTTAGAGAATAAAGAATCTTTATTTTCTTCTATATTTCTGCTAATTTCATTAAGAAGCAATGTGAGGTAAAAATCTTTTTCAATAGTTGATTCACTAATTTCCTTATGCTTTTCTTTTATTTGAGCTATAAATTTCCTTATAATCTTTTCTGAAACCATCATATAACCTTTTGAACTTTAATCGAGTAATATTTTGCATATTTTATAATTTTGCCTTTTTCGACTTTAAAGTTTAAATTTTTCTTTAAAATCTTTATGTCCTTTCCTTTATAAGAAAGAAAATAAATAAAATCAAGATAAGTTTTTTCTAAGTCTGAATAAAAGAATGCCACCTTATTATTGGTTTTCTTTTTAATTAAACCCAATTTAAATTTGTTATTTTTTGTTTTAATAAACTTAAATTTTGAATTTCCTAATTCTTTAATTCCAGAAAAATGATTATTAATTACAGTTACAACATTAAGGGTCTGCCAAGTGATTTTATTTTCTTTTAAAGCACTTTCTAATCCTAAATACCATTTAATATTCATTTTTTCTAAAACAAGAAAAACTAACTCTTCTTCTGAAAATTCGCAATAATGATTATATCTTTCTTCTAGAGAATAAATATAATAATAATCCCCTAAAATACGTTTTACATAATTATCTTTTCTCAAATAAGTCCATAAGCTCATCAGATTAACTTTTATTTTATAAATCCTTGAATAATCTTTAATTGTCTCGATAATCTCTTCTTTGGTTATGATTTTTCCATTATTCAGCCTGAGTTTATCAATAATTTTCCTTGAAACTTTGTTTTTTATAATAACCATTTTAGTTACTGTGTGAAATGAACTATTTAAAGGTTTTGATTGCTCTTACTACGCGAATAGAAGTTCTGAAGATGAGGGGAGAAAAGCACCAGAAGAATTTACAAATTAAATTAATATTAACATTAAATATCATGGAGCCATGATTAGATTAATAAACAAGATTTCTCTTGATGTAACATGAAAGAAACAAGGAATTTGATTGTCAAGAACATTTTTTCTGCTCTGGCTGTTGCTGTGTTTGGGTTTATGCTATTGAATATTACTTTTCTATTTGATTCTCTTTATCAGGGTTTAGTGAGGGGATTTATTGGGATTTTTATGCCTCTTAATCCGGATATGGATTTATACTGGTTTCCTCCATTGATGCATTTTTCATTTGTTATTATTATTGGATTAATTTCGTGGTTTGTTTTTAAGTCGAAACTTAAACTGATTTACAAGGCAATTTTTATGACTGTTCCATTAGCTGTTGTTTTTGCAACAATCGGCATGTTTTTGTATTCCTTGACTTTGGCAGTTTATTTGCTTGGGATATTATTTGCCTTATGTGTTCTGTACTATCTTTACAGAACTAAGCAGCCGTGGATATATTATTATACTTTGATTTTAATCAGTTTGTTGATGTTTCTTGTAATTTTATTTGGGGTTGAGATTTGATCATGAAAACTTTTTCCACGATTACTTAACATCAGAAACCTTTGGTTTCTGAGTGCTGCCAAGAATTAAGAATTCTTGAAGTCCTAAGGATTAACTTCCTTATGTTTTCCTCGTGATATTCAAATTAAGCAATAATAGAAACTAATAAAAAGCATTATCTGAGTTAATTATTATGGCAAAAATAAGAAATTATAATCCCTCAGACTTTCCTCACGTAAAAGCTATTTTAGAAGAGGGTAGGCTTTTTTACGAACAAATAGACAATGCTGGAGCTTTAGAAAAGAAGATTAAACAAGCACCCGATACTATAATAGTAGCTGTTGAAGAAGAAAGAGTTGTTGGCACAGCAGTCATAGTTCCAGATTTATTTCCATTTTTGTTTAGACTTGCAGTTCATTCAGATTTTAGGAAAAGAGGTATCGGAAGGCAATTGATGCAAAGAGGAGAAGAAATATTAAGAGCTAAAGGTTATGATTATGTAAATATTCTTGTAGCTTCGAATGATTTAGAACTTCAAGAATATTATGAACACCAAGGATATGAAAAAGGAAATACTTATATCTGGATGTTTAAAGAATTTAAATCCTAAGGAGAAAAGGCAAATCCTTAGGAACGGCTATTAGGGCTCAGAGCTATTTTCTTCTTCCCAGTTTTAGAATATTTCCACTTTTGGAGTTTAAGATATAGTAGTTTTACTTCTTTCTCATTCAAGTAACCATTTCCATAAAGGCACAAATTTAATTTTCTTTCCATTGAATTCCTCTTCGCCTTCAAAATCCCATGTAATAAAAAGAAGATTATTGCATTTTAGATCCTTACTTGCTCTTAGTAGGGAGCTAACTCTATTTTCTTTTAATTCTTGTCTGTTGCTTATGTGCGTTGCTTGAATAAGCTGTGTTACTTTTGTTTTTTCTTTTATAACAAAGTCTACTTCATTTTGCTGGGCATCCTTCCAGTAATAAGTTTCTAAAAAAATACTTTTTTCTTTTCTTCTTTGCAGTTCTATTGCTATAGCCGTCTCAAGTATTTTTCCTCTATTTTCAGAAAACTTAAAGCCCATTAGGTCTACAATTCCAGTGTCTATACAATAAGTTTTTTTTGGAGCAATAAACTGTTGTTTTAGTTTAAAATCAAATCTTTCGAGTTTGAAAAATAAAAAAGCATTTTCAAAGTAAGAAATCCAATTAGAAACAGTAGAGACATGCTTTATTCCCAAGACTCTTGATAATTTGCTATAGGTTATCTCTTCTGAAGAGTTTGAAACAAGAAACTTAGCAAGATCCTTAAATTCTTTTATCTTATTTATATTATGTCTTAAAATTATATCTTTATTAAGGATTGTCTCATAAATTGTTAAGAGAATGGACTTACCAAATTTATAAACTTCTGGAAAACCTCCAAAGCTAAGGTATTCTTGCAAGAGGCTTATTATTTCTGCTCTGTCTTTTGTTGTATAAACCCCTACTTCCTTAAATGCTTTAAATTTTAAAAATTCTCTGAATGAAAAGGGCATAAGCTTAATCTCTATATATCTACCAGTTAGGTGTGTTGCTAATTCTCCTGATAATAACTGGGAGTTGCTTCCGGTAATTATTAATTTTTTTGTTCTTCTTAATCTATTAGCAAATAATTCCCATCCTTTAATGTTTTGGGGTTCATCTAAAATTATGTAGTCTATATCTCCGTATAATTCGTAAAAAGCCTGAAGAGCCTTATCTAGGTCTTCTGTCTTTAAGCCAGCGAGTCTTTCATCATCAAAATTAATATATGCAAATTTACTGCCTTTATCCATTAAATAAGAAAAAATAGATTTTCCACATCTTCTAATTCCCGTTATGACAACTATGTTTGGATGGCTTAAATAAGATTTTGCTTCTTTCAGCCTTTCTCTTTCTATAATTCTTTCATCTTTCTCTATCTTTTCAAGTTCTTGCCTTTGTTCTTTTATTATACTTTGTAAGTCCATTTTAATCAATATACTAATAGAAAGCTTATTTAAAAAGCTTTCTATTGCATTAGTAAGCTTTAAGGTGCTAACGCTCCCCAAAACACATAGTTAAGTGCTCCCAAAAAGTTTTCATTTTTGAATATAAAATTTAAGACAGTAAAGTGGAAACTTTTTCCCGAACCTCAGCGTCGATAAGGTTTTGAAGAATTTGAACCTCTCCCCTCGGTTCAAATCCTAATCCAGCATCATGAGAAAAATGATTTCACCGATGTTCAAATCATCATGCCCCCACGAGGATTTGAACCTCGGTCCCAAGCTTCGCGAGCTCGTGTTCTATCCGGGCTGAACTATGAGGGCATATTAATTAAATGAAACTGGAATATATAATCTTTGTTAAAGTTAACTGATAATCAACTTGCCTATTATTTAAATCAAAATGATTAATAGAGGATTTAAACTAACTTTAAATTTATCAATTTTTCCAGTGTAAAAACTGACTTCTTGATTATTGATTATCTTGTAAAGTCAGTTTTTCCAAACTGCGCGCTCAACTTTAGAATCTTCGGTTGTTATAGGATAAATTAAATCTGAAAGCTGGTCTGGGGTGAACCATAGCTTGATTTCTTTTTCTGCTGACTTTGGAGAATCTGAAGCATGGAGAACGTTCTCAAAAACTCCTGTTTTTGAGTTAATCCTTCCGTATTTTCCTCTTATTGTAACCGGGTCGGCGTCTTCGGGATTTGTTTTTCCTGCCAACTCTCTGATTTTTTCAATCGCGTTTTCACCGTGATATACTAAAGCCATGACCCTGTCAGTGTGATATTTTCCCATGATGTAGTTTACAGTGTTTTCGAAAATCATCGCGCCTTTTTCTTCTCCATGCTTTTTAATCTGGTTTTCTTTTAATTCAGAATAGTGCTTTTCTGCCAGCTCTCTTGAAACTTTTAGAATTCTTGCTCCGACTATTTTCAGCTTTGTTTCAGATAAAACTGAGATGATGTTTCCTGTCAGACTCTTGATTAATCCATCAGGCTTGATTATCACTAAACATTGTTCTGTTGCCATGTCTTTTCTTTTATAATTATGTATTTAAAGCTTAGTGTTTGTTATTTTAAATGGGCAAGGCGGAGATATTAAAGGAACTAGAAGATGAAACAAGACTAGCAGAACTTCCTTTAAAGGCTGGGGCTATTAATCTAGTTTTCGGAAAAGGAAGCCCTGAGGCGAGGATTATGTTTATTGGCGAGGCGGCTGGGAGGAATGAGGATGAGCAGGGAATTCCGTTTGTAGGGGCAGCTGGAAAAAATCTTGATAATCTTCTTGCATCTGTAGGATTGAGTCTAAATGAGGTATATATTGCCAATATTCTAAAGTATAGACCTCCTGAGAATAGAAATCCACTTCCAGAGGAGATAAAAGCACATACTCCTTATCTTATTAAACAAATAAAAGCATTATGCCCCCAAGTTATATGTTCGCTTGGAAATTATGCCACGAAGTTTTTTCTTGCTAACGGGGATGTGGGCAAGATGGATGAACAGCCAGGAATAACTTCAATTCATGGGAAAGTGAGAATAATAGAATTTGAAGGGTTAAGGATAAAACTGATTCCTTTATTTCATCCGGCTGCAATTATATACAATCAGAGTTTAAAGGTTGAATGGGAGAAAGATATGGAAGTAGTTAAGAAGGAAATTGCGCAGAAAGAACTATTCTAAATTGAATTAGCTGGAAACTAAACTTTTATGGATTATTTGATAGTGGGTTGATGATGGTTTTTAGAGAGAAACATCAAATTTATTTTAGATTTTTATTGTCTTGATGAATTTATAGTGGGCTGAAACTGATGGTTTTTTACAGCAAACATCTTTTAGAGTGTACTTCTTACAGATTGAGCATTTTTTCATTCTCATCTTGTTTTTCAATTGATTTTAGAATGCTTCTCATTGAATTTGACAGTTCCTGCATGACTTGTTTCTGGGTTGCTTCTGAGTTTTTTTCTTTGAACTTTACAACATGATTTGCTGCAGCGATTCCTGCTATTTTTGCCTCACCTTCTGCTTTTATGCTTCTGATTATGTGCTTCATTACTTGTTCTGAATCTGCGTTTGGATTCTTCTTAAGATAATCTAGAGCTGAAGACGCTGCGGTAATCATTGCTAACTTGACATTTTCTTTTTCCATAACTCTTAGGATTATTGAGCATATTTAAAGATTGTTGTTGTATTCAGCAATTGAATTATCTGGAATTTAATCTTTTTTTTGATCTTAATTCTTTGTAATGATTATCCTATTAATAATCTATGATCCACAAAGTGATTGACAGATAATAATTAAAAAATAAGTTATGTCCATATGATTTTAGAACTTATTTTTCTGTGGAGAATTCCATCTTTTTTTCCTTTGCTCTTTTTTCTATTTCGCAAAGAGAGTTGGAAATATCTGAATTTGCTTTCTTAAAATCACTTGCCTTGATTTTTATTACGAATTTGCCTGCTGCAACGTAGCTGATTTCGCAGTTTCCCTTGCAGACTGAAAGTATTTCTTTTGTCAGATTAATCCCATTTGGCTTTTTGCTTGATAGGCTGAATTTGCGCTTTTCTTCAACCTGCTTCTCTTTCTTTTCCTGGAGGATTTTACAGACTCTTTCTGCTGACTCTTTAGGCATTACTTTTTCTAATTCTTCTGGATTCGCTTTGCAGTTAGAAAGAAATTCGGCTATGCTGTAATTATTTTCTTTTATTTTGCTTACTGTTTCCAGAGCTTTTTCTCCCAAAACTGATTTTAGAATGCCTATCGAGTTTCTTTCTTTTTCCTGCCTTTCTAAAACCTCTTTTTTCTCTTTTGAGGTTACTCTTCTTAAAGAGAGGTAGATGTTTGGGAGATCGATTCTTAATATTTTACATACTATCTTTCTTCCCGGGGAGACGTAATCTCTTAGATTTCTTATTCTTCCCGGGGCTATTTCGCTTGTTATTATAGTTCCCTGCTCCCCTGATTCCAGCTTTACAAATACTGTTGTTCCTTCTATTCTTTCTACAGCGCACGATACAATATCTGATTCTTTGAACTTCATAGTAGAATAAGGAAATGGGGAGGTTTTAAAGGTTGTTATTTTGAAGAGTTAAAATTGCTGGACTTTCCAGAATACTCAATATAAAATTAGCGGAAAGTCCAGAGAATTTTTATTTTAAAGTTATTGACTAACAATTGTGGGATCTTGCGGAAATATGATTAATCTTATTAGCGCAAAATCTTGAGAATATTTGAATTTAAAGTTATTGATTTGCGGAGCTTTGAATATCTGTTAAATGCAAACTTCTATGAAAAATATAAAATTAAGATTGATGTTAACTTTAAATTTGATTAGGCTTTTAGAGTTGTGGGTAAAATTACAGGGATTAATTTTTATTAGACTTTAATAGTTTCGATTTCTAACGCTTTTTGTATGCTCTCTAAGAATAATTGCTCTTTGTCTAATGAGATTAACGCTCCGGCTGCTTGATGATGCCCGCCGCATTCACCTCCAATATTTTGAGTTACTGTAGACAGAACTTCGTGAACATTTCTGCCATCTCTTCCAGAGATTCTTGCTGAGATTTTTATTTTATCTTCTGAATACGCCATGCCTATGACAATTGTTCCTTCTTCATAAACTGGGGAATTTGCAAGAATCGAGGAAACTGTGCCGATTATTGTATCTTTAATTTGATTCTTTGCGTTTATTATAACATAACCTTTTCCTTCTATTTTCCCAGCGCTCGCAACATAATTTAGGGCGGCAATTAGATGCTGTTTGTATGTTGCGTAGATATTTTCTGCTTTTTGCCTTGCTTCTTTGTTGTTCAGACAGAGAAGTATTGAAACTTCGGGGTTGCCCAATCTTGAGCATGCGTTTAACATTGCAGATATTTCTCTTGCATCTTCCAGCCTATTTGAGAGCTTTACTAAATATATGTTTCCTAAGATGTCTGAATTGTTTTTTTGAGAGCGTCTTAACAGCACTGCCGTGATTAACTTTGAGTTTTCTTCTTCTGTTAGGCTGAGCATTGTCGGATATTCGCCATTTGTTCTTTCTATCCCGCATTCTCTTAGCATATCAATTACTCCTCGAGGATTGCCAGTTACTCCTGGAATTAGGATTGAAGAGGAAAATTCAAGCGTTTTGTGAATTGGGCGAGTATATGGGTAGAAGAGGATTCCTTTTTTTATAATTACTTCTGCATCAGAAAGGATTTGATTGTAGGTTTTGCTGATATTCTTATCCTGGCTGTCTCCCACCATTCCAATAACTGCTAGATTTGCTAAATCGATATTTTCCGGGTTTAGGGCTTTTGCAAATAAGTAAGCTAATCCGGAAGCGGCAATTGATTCTTCATTGAAAATGTGGGGGTTAATCAGCTTGATGTTGCTTGGAATTTCTGAATGCGGAATTAATATTTCATGGTGGTCTATTATGAATATATCCGGAAAGTCTTTGAAATTAACGAGGAGACTTGAAGCCAAGTCTGTGAATATTATTATGCTGTCTTTTGGAAGGGTTTCTATAAATTCGGGCTCGAGTTGTTTGACTATGCGCATTGAGAATGTTCTGTCTAGTCTTTCCAGAGCTCTGGCAAGAATTGCGGCAGAAGTTAGTCCATCTGTGTCATGGTGGGAGATAATTGCAACCTTCTTAGTTTTTGATTTTTCCAAGAATTCCTGAGCAAAATTTTCAATTGTTTTCTTCATCTAATTAACCTCTTTTCAACACAAGGAGTTTTGTTAGAGTGAGTATTTAAAGTTTAGTGAGTATTTTCGCGAGACAAAAGTAAATAGAAACAGCGAGCGGGAATACGAATTGAGTATTTTCGCGAGACAAAAGTAAATAGAAACAGCGAGCGGGAATACGAATTGAGTATTTTTAAGTGAAGATAGAATTTTATGAGAAAAAATTCTATTAACTGCAATCTTAACTTTAATTGTGCGAAATGAATTAAATTAACTGTTAATCTAAACTTTAATTGTGTGAAATTGAATAAGTTAACTGCAATCTTAACTTTAATGATTCAAAATTGTTGTGTGTCCAGATAACTTGCAGATTTATGACGAATCCAAGAAATATGATAAGTTAGCTATAATGATTCTATTTTTCTCAGCTTTGCAGATTTTTTTGAAAGAGAACGTTTGAATGTTTTATCCTGCTTGTTAGTTAGAGAGTGTTTTGTCAGCATGTCGATTTTTCTCTTTAAATTTATTGTGTCAGATTTGCTTTCAAGATTGTGCTTTTTGAGAACTTTTCCTATTTTTTCATAGCTTCTTGGAACTATTTTATGGTCTTTTTTTATGATTAAACCTATTTTTTCATTTGTTAGACCTTGCTTAGCTAAATCTATGACTAATTCTTCATATTTTTCCCTGCTTAATTTTTCTGTCATGATTAAGTGTTGAAAAGAGGATTTTTAAAGGTATTGTTTATAGGTTATTTGAAGCCCTGTCGTCCAGTGGTCAAGGATACAGCCCTTTGGAGGCTGGGACCCAGGTTCGAATCCTGGCAGGGCTATATTTATCTATTTTGCTACAATATTATTTATAAAGATCTATAAACCCTTTTGGGTATGGGATGGCTTAATAGAACAAAATCAGAAGAGCAGTATGCAAAAGAGTGGATGAATGCATATAATGAAATAAGCAGATTGACTGGCGTAAGGTTGGAAGATACTGTTAATCATTCTTACGGATTAGTGATAAACAGTGACCATGAGTTATTTGGAAAAGTTGGCGTCTATCAGTATTCTGAATTTTCAGGATTAAAAAATTTTGGATATTATAAATTTGGCAGAACGATTGTGAAATTGCAGGAAGGTGTTGATGTTTATTCGGCAACAAATGTTTGTGTGATAATAGAAGAGAAAAAAAGGTTAGGAAGATTATTTTAGTGTTTGCATCAGAAATCTCGGACTTCAAAGTCTTTTGATTTTGACAGCCTTCAGAATTCAAAGAATTATGGGGTTTCTGAGTGCCCCAAAAATGCGGGAATTAGTGAGCATTTTTGCGGTATCTTCCTCGGGATTCTACTATCTCAAACTGCGCGAGGGTTTTTTCTTTGTCTTTGCTTTTGTATCCCTTTAGAAAACTTTTGAATAACTTTTCGCTGTATTTGAAATGCTTGGCTTGCAATGCCTGCTTGATTAGATGTAAATCAACTGCTCGGTCTTCGATTCTCTTGCTTACAAAACCTATGCCAAAGTCAATGAAGAACACGCCAGACAACCTACGGTTTTCTTGGCTAGTTTTCCCTTTTTCAGCTAAAATCATGTTGCTTGTTGTCAAATCTCCATGAATAATGTCTGAATCATGAAGCTTTGCCATAGATTCTCCTGCTTTTTCCATAACATTGAATTTATCCTTTAAGTTGTCAAGATGTTCGGAAAGTTTTTTTCCTTCTATGAATTGCATTTCAATTTCCTTAGTTTTTTCATCCACTTTTATCAATTTTGGGACTGATATGATTTTTGAAGCTTTTTCCAGTAATTTTGCCTCGCTTCTTGTTCTTAGTTTTCTGAGTTTTTCATCAATTTCCTGAATTCTATATCCTTTCTTTATTCTTCTTTTTATTATGTTATTTCCTTTTCTGATGATTATTGCTTCTGCTGCCTGCGCTATTATTTGTTCCATTGTGTATTTTTGGTGTATATTGAAGTATAATCATGTTTTTAAATGTTAAATATTTGTTCGTTCTATGGTGGACAGAGTGGAAAGGGCAGAGACTACTGGAATGCATAATGTTTTAGCTTTTGCTTTTCAAGGATATAATGATTCTAAAGAGGGATTGCCAAATTATCATTATCATACCACTCTTCATAGGCTTGTTAAAGAAGGAAAATTAGTTGGAGTAGATAATGGTGATGCGGGGATTGTTTTGCAAGATAAAAAAACAGGAGCTTTTGTGACTTATTCCTCTCAAATTAAAAGAGAGGGAGTACGAGAATCAATTCAAGTAATGGCTCGTGGAGATCCCGTTGAGGCGATTGGACGAGCTCATGGTTTTGCAATGGGTTTGTTAGGAAAATGCTGTTCGGGGTATTCTGGGAGAAGTTAATTTATTCTTGCTGTCTTTAATCTCTATTTAATTCTTTTCTCATTTCTAGTATTATCTTCTCTCCGATTGAATCAAGCAGTTTGACAGCATGCCTGATGTTTTCTATTATTTGTTCCTCCTCTTCTGGATTTTTCATCATTTCAAACGAATGGAATATTCTTTTCTCAATGCTTACAAAGTATCTTATTCTTTTTGATATGGGGGAAATGTCAAGATAGAGTGGAATTGCGGTAACTATGAACTTTTTTCTGTTTTTCTTTAAATTTGCGATTATTTTTGTGATTTGAGAAATGCCTGAATTTTTTACTGCCTGTTTGATTGAACTTTCGTATAACTTTGTGTTGAAGTTTAGGCATTCCACTATTTTCTCAAAATACTCTATTTTTTTCTTGAATACTATATCTCTTCTTACAGATTTTGCAGCAATTTTTTGATTCACGTAATTGCTTATGATTGCTCCTGTAACTACTCCAAGCATTCCAATCATTGTTGTTGTCAAAGCCGATGATAATTCTACCATGCTTAGATGTTAAGAATTGAGATTATAAGTTTTATTGTGGTTGATTTGTCAATCTAAATCTGAAGAAAACCAATTAAACACGGATAGACTGAAATACAAATTAAATTAATGTCAACCTAAACCTTTATAGATTTTAGTATATCATTAATCAGAAAATAAAATGAGGATTTGAGATAATTACATCCGCATTTTTCTTCCGAATTTTTTTGCAAGTTTCTGAAGTTGTTTCTGAGAGAAACCTTGCTCGCCCATGTCAGCCATGTCTCCGCCTTTTGTGAATTCTTTAATCATTTTATATTGTTTTAATAATGCTCGGACATCACTTGTATTAACTCCTGCGCCTTTTGCGATTCTTTGAAGTCTTTGCGTCTGCTTTTCAATTATTTCAGGGTTTTCAATTTCTTCACTTGTCATTGATTGAATGGCGAATTTGAATTTCTTTAGCTTGTCTTCCTGAGTTCCGAGCAAGTTATCGGGAATTTTTGCATTTCCTAATCCTGGAATGAGATTTTTTAGTTTGCTTAGAGAGCCTAAACCTTCCATGGATTTTAGCTGTTCATACAAATCGAGCATTGTGAATTTGCCTTCTTTTAACCTATCTTTTAACTTGCCTTGTTTCTTTTCATCAACTACTGACTGGACTTTTTCTAATAATCCTTGCAAGTCTCCTAAACCGAGCATTCTTGAGATGAATGATTCTGGGGCAAAAGTTTCTAAATCGTTTATGTGTTCGCCTGTTGTTATGAAGAAAACTGGGGCTTTGGTTTCTGAGCATGCGGTTAACGCTCCTCCCCCCTTTGCTGTCGAATCCATTCTTGTAACTATAACTCCGTTAATTGAGAGTGCTTTCTGGAATTCAGATGCTTGATTTTTTGCTGCCTGTCCTATATCTGCGGGCATTACTAGAATTCTGAAATCAGGACTTAGTTTTTTATCTAAGTTTTTAATTTCTTTTACTAAATCTGAATCTAGGACATCTCTTCCGGCTGTGTCAATCAGAACTAAATCGTAATCTTTTAGCTTGTCTTCAAATTCTTCATAGATTTTAATAGGGTTTTTTTCTTTTTTGTTTATGAATGCAACAAGATTATTTCTTTGTCCTAGTTGTTCCAGCTGTTCTGGGGCTGCAGGACGATGGACATCTAAACCTAACATGCATGTTTTGAATCCTCTTTTGGCATAGTATGAAGCTAATTTTGAAATTGTGGTTGTGTTATGAACTATAAATCCGTCTGCAATAAAGCTATGATTATCTTCTACAGTTAGGTCATAAACATAGGCAGAATCATTTTCAATTTGTTTTATTTCTTTAATAGGAATCCAGCAGACATTCGATAACGAAATATTTTCAAGAATTTCAAATGATTCTTCTTTGTTTTTATTAATCTCACTTAAAACAGACTTTCCGTGAGTGGTTAACATTATTTTTTTGCTAGTTTCATCTATTAATTTGTTATCCTTTAGATAGCTGAACGAGCCATTGATGAATCCTTTTGAATATTTATCTTCTATAACTGTCTGCTGAGAAATATCTTCCAGCAGGTTTGCAAATATTCCTCTTTTTTTAAGATTGTAATATGCTGCAAGTTTTAACAGCATTTCTCTTGAAATCAACCCTTTTTCTTCATATCTTCCATAACTATAAACTGCATTTGTTTGAATCTCGCCTATGGAAAAACCGTTTTTTATTCTAATTTCTTTCAATAACTTACCTAGTGGAATCATGTCCTGATCTCCACAGCCTTCTAAACTACCAATTATCTTAAAGTTCTCTACTCTTTCTTTTTTATGCCTGATTAGATACCCTATGTTCTCAGCATATTTCTCAGCATATCTTGCCTTTATTGCTAGTCTCCAGTAGGGAACCTCATTGACTATTTTCTTTGAGATTGTAGAAATAATCCCAAATCTAAGAAGAAGCATTTCCATTTGCTGGATTAAAGTTTGGCTTTCTGAAGAAAGTTCAATATACCTTCTTCCTTTTGCTGGTGAGGAATCGCAGTCAAAATATGCACGAATAAACTGTCTGATTGTTTCATTATCGGACATTAAAATTTCTTCTGGAATACTTAGCATTTTGCCTTTTGCACCAGGTTTT
>Ga0315276_10002144_pt1 | contig 17969 bp, 14 predicted proteins | sample YL17G05_0_MG_FD_204542 | JGI IMG/M metagenome (GOLD analysis project Ga0315276, IMG submission 204542) | Sediment microbial communities from Yellowstone Lake, YNP, Wyoming, USA - YL17G05_0 | ecosystem: Environmental > Aquatic > Freshwater > Lake > Sediment | place: USA: Wyoming | collected... | reverse complement strand
GGCGGGGCCGATGACGGAAGAGTGATGGAACACCGCGCCCTCGCCCTCGAGTACCGCCCGCAGCGCTTCGACGAAGTGAAGGGCCAGCACCACGTCACCGCCGTCCTGGCGCGCGCCCTGGCGCACGGCCGTGTCCACCACGCCTACCTGTTCAGCGGCCCGCGCGGCGTCGGCAAGACCACCACGGCGCGCATCCTGGCCAAGGTCCTCAACTGCCCCAACGTCACCGACGGCGTGCCGTGCAACGCCTGCGACACCTGCCGCGACATCACGGCCGGCGTCGCGCTCGACGTGCAGGAGATCGACGGCGCCAGCAACCGCGGGATCGCCGATGTGCAGCAGCTGCGCGAGAAGGTGCGCTTCACTCCGGCCGGCGGGCGCTACAAGATCATCATCATCGACGAGGTGCACCAGCTCTCGGCCGACGCCTTCGCCGCCCTGCTCAAGACGCTCGAGGAGCCGCCGGCGCACGCCGTCTTCGTCTTCGCCACCACCGATCTGCTCAAGCTGCCCGACACCATCCGCTCGCGCTGCCAGCGCTACGACTTCGGCCGCCTGCCGCTGCCGGCGGTGGTCGAGCGGCTCAAGCAGATCACCGGGCGCGAGAGCGCGCGCGGCGAGAAGGTGGAGGTCACCGACGCGGCCGCCTTCCTGCTGGCGCGCAAGAGCGAGGGCTCGATGCGCGACGCGGTGAGCGCGCTCGACCAGATCCTGTCCACCGGGGTGACCCGGGTGGACGAGGCCGCGGTCAACGAGGTGCTGGGGCTGGTGAGCCGCGAGGTGTTCTTCGCGCTCGGCGACACCATCCTCGGGCGCAATCCCGAGGGCGCCTTGGCCGTCCTGCACGCCGCCTACCGCGACGGGGCCGAGCCGCGCGACCTGGCCGATGGCCTGCTCGAGCACCTGCGCAGCATCCTGGTGCTGCGCGTCGATCCGGCCGCCGAGGACCTGCTGGCCGCCACGCACGGCGAGCGCGACCGCTTCCTGGCGCAGGGCGCCGGGCACGACACGCCGGACCTGCTGCGCCTCATGCGCATCGTGAGCGAGGCGCTGGGGGCGATGCGCGAGAGCGCGCAGCCGCTCACGCACCTGGAAGCCGCCGTGGTCGAGATGGCGTGCCTCGAGCCGGGTGTGCGGCTGGCCGCGATCCTCGACAAGCTCGGCGTGCTGGAGGGTCCGGGGCGCGGGCCGGGGCCGTCGGGCGGTGGCGGAGGCGGCGGGGGCGGTGGTGGGGGCCGGTCGCGCGGGCCGGTTCCTCCGGCCGCTCCGCCGGCGACGCGCGGCCCGGCCAAGCCGGTCAAGAAGGGCCTCGACGTCTACGGGCCGGACGTGCACATCGCAGGGGCGGGAAACGGGGCGGCTGTGGCCGAGGGGCCGGGAGGCGAGCCGGCCGTGGCCGAGGCGGTCGCGGTCGAGGCGGTCGTCTCACGAGCGGCGGCCGTCGAGGTGGCGGTGGCCGTACTCGAGGTCGGCAGCGAGGACGACCCGGCTGGCGCCGGGATCGACCCGGCTGGCGCCGGGATCGACCCGGCTGGCGCCGGGATCGACCCGGATGGCGTAGACAGCGACCCGCCCGGCGTGTGGGAGGCGGTGGTCGCCCGCGTCAAGGACCGCAAACTCATGGTCGGCGTCTTCCTCGAGGAGAGCCGGCGCGTGGGGTGGGACGGCAACCGGCTCTCCCTGGCCGCCGACGAGGTGCATCGCAGCCTGCTCGAGGCGCGCGAGAACCGCGAGCTGCTCGGCGAGATCCTAAAAACCGCCTACGGCCGCCCGGTGACTGTGCGTTTCGTGGACAAGAAGGAAGCACCGGCGGCGGCGCGGCGCGCCGCCGTGCTGGCACCCGCCCCGCCTCCGTCCGCCGCGCCTCCGCTCGCCGCGCCTCCTTCTGCCTCCACGCCGGAGACCGGGCGCGTCAGAGTGGTCCGCCCGACCGCTCCGGCGGCGCCCGCGCCCGCCCCGCTCGCAGCCGCGCTGGCGGCGGTTGCCCCGGAGCCATCCGCCGGGCCGGCGCCGGCGGCTGCCCCGGAGCCGCCCGCTGCGCCGGCGCCGGCGGCTGCCCCGGAGCCATCCGCCGGGCCGGAGCCGCCCGTCGGGCCGGAGCCATCCGCCGCGCCGCCCTCCGGCGGCAACGGCGGCGAGGGGGCCGCGCTCTCTCCCGAGGTTCGGGAGGCTATGCTATGGTTTGAAGGAGAGATCATCAGGCGACCGGATTCGGGGGGAATCGCACCATGAAGAACATCGCCGCGCTCATGAAGCAAGCCCAGAAGATGCAGGCGCAGATGAACCAGATCCAGGAGGAGATGGGCGAGAAGCGCGTCGAGGCCTCGGCGGGGGGCGGCATGGTGACCGCGGTTGCGAACGGCCGCGGCGAGCTGGTGGCCGTCAAGATCGACCCCGAGATCGTCAAGAGCGGCGACGTCCAGATGCTCGAGGATCTGGTGCTGGCGGCGGTCAACGAAGCGCGCCGGCGCTCCGAGGACATGCTGCGCGACGCCATGAGCCGTGTGGCCGGACCCTTCTCCGGCTTCCCCTTCGTCTGAGCCCGCGATCGGCCCCGGGGCCCCGCGCCTCGGGACCGCCCCGGACGTGACCTTTTCCTCCAAGTACCTCGAGCGGCTGGTCGACGAGCTGAGCCGGCTCCCTTCCATCGGGCGCAAGACGGCGCAGCGGATCGCCTTCCACCTGCTGCGGGTCTCGCGCGAGGAGGCCCTCAGCCTGGCCGAGGCCATCGTGGCCGTGAAGGAGAAGGTGGGCTTCTGCACGGAGTGCGGCAACTACAGCGAGCAGAGCCCCTGCTTGATCTGCGCCGACCCCGAGCGCGACCCCGGCCTGCTCGGCGTCGTCGAGCAGCCGGTGGACGTGGTGGCCATCGAGCGCACCGGTGTGTTCCGCGGGCACTATCACGTGCTCGGCGGGGCGCTGTCGCCCCTGGAGGGCACCGGCCCCGAGGACCTGCGGGTCAAGGAGCTGCTGCAGCGGGTGGCCGGCGGTGAGGGCCGGCCGGCGGTGCGCGAGGTCATCCTGGCCACCAATCCCACGGTGGCGGGGGAGAGCACCGCGCTCTACCTCTCGCGGCTCCTGGTCCCGCACGGCGTGCGTGTCACCCGCATCGCGCGCGGCGTGCCGGTGGGCTCCGACCTCGAGTATTCCGATCAGATGACGCTGGCCCGGGCCCTCGAGGGGCGCAAGGAGATGGATTAGCAGGTCTTCCCCCCACAAAACGCTACAGCCCGACGCGCCTGCCGCAGTAGATTCTCCCAAACACACCGCGCCACTCGGCCCGCCGGGGCGGCGGCTCCGGACGCAGTCCATCGCACCGGTCCCGGTCGGCCGTGACTTCGCACCGCATCAGACCGGAGTCCGCCATGACCCCGACCACGCCCGGGCGCAAGCTCCGCTTCGGCACCGCCGGCCTCCTGGGGCCGGAAATCGAAGAGATGGTGCGGGAGGCCCCGGAGGAGCTGGCCGAGGCCACCGAGACCGTCCACCCGGCCGACCTGGCCGAGATCGCCGAGGATCTCTCCCAGGAAGACCGCGGCGTGCTCATCAACAACCTCCCGGCCGACCGCGCCGGCGAGGTGATCGAGCACCTGGACCCCGGGCTCCTCAAGGACACGCTCGCCGCCCTCGACCTGGAGCGCGCCGCCCGTGTGCTGCGCGCCATGGCGCCCGACGAGCGAGCCGACGCCGTCGGCAGCATGGAGCGTGAGGCGGCCGAGGCGGTGCTCGCCCGCCTGCCGCGGGCCGACCGCGAGGAGACCCGCCGCCTGCTCGCCTATCCGCGGCACTCGGCCGGCGGGCTCATGACCCCCGACTTCCTCGCCTTCCCCCCCGAGGAGAAGGTGGCCGCCGCCCTCGACCGGGTGCGCGACGCCGCCCCGGACGTGGAGACCATCTACGCGCTCTACGTGGTGAACGGGAGCGGCCGGCTGGCCGGGTTGCTGTCCTTGCGCGACCTGCTCACCTCGCCGGGGGAAGCGCCGCTGGCCGAGGTCATGCGCACGGATTTCGTCTCGGCCAACGTGCAGACCGACCAGGAAGAGGTCGCTCATCTGATCAGCAAGTACGACCTCCTCGCGCTGCCGGTCGTGGACGCGGAGAACCGGCTGCTGGGCATCGTGACGGCCGACGACGTGATGGACGTCCTGGTGGAAGAGGCCACCGAGGACGTCCAGAAGATGGCCGGCGTGGCGCCGATCGAGTCGGGCTACTTCCAGTCGTCCTTCTGGCTGATGGCGCGGCGGCGGGCCGGCTGGCTGTCGCTCATCTTCCTCGGCCAGCTGCTCACCACCCCGGCCCTCGAGTTCTTCGAGAGCACCATGCGCGGCACCATGCAGCTGGTGCTGTTCCTGCCGCTCATCCTCTCGACCGGGGGCAACTCGGGCTCGCAATCGGCCACCCTGATCACCCGCGGGCTGGCCCTCGGCGACGTGCAGGGCTCCGATGCGGGGCGGGTCGCCCTGCGGGAGGTGCTGACGGGGCTGCTCATGGGGTCGTTTCTGGCCCTCATCGGCTTGGCGCGCGCCGTCTGGGTCACCGGCCAGATGGACATCGCCCTGGCGGTGGGCGTGGCGGTGGCGGCCGTGGCGATGGCCGGGGCCACGATCGGCGGGCTCCTGCCGCTGCTCATCCGGCGGCTGGGCCTCGATCCGGCGGTGGTCTCCTCGCCGGGGGTGGCATCGCTGATGGACGTCACCGGGATCGTGGTCTACTTCTCGGTGGCGCGGCTGATCCTGAGCGTCTAGCCGGGCGGTGGGCCGAGCCGACCCCGCGCCGGAGCCGGCGCGCCGGCTCGGCGTCACAAACCGCGGCGCCGCCGGCGGTTTTCCTTGACCCGCACGCGCCGGCGGCGATACACCGTCAGGGTCACGCGCCCCGCGAGCGAGGGGCTGCGATTCGCTTTCCGCAAGCTGCGGGCCTACCCGCGCGTGAGACAGGGGCACGAGCCCCGGAGGATGTCCATGAAGGACCAGTGGTCCCTGCTCGAGAACGACTTCCGCACCGTGGAGCGGATCCTCCTCGAGCTGCTGGAGCGGACCCAGGCCATGGCGGCGCATCTGGTGGACCGCGGCGGAGGCATCGTCATGACCGTCGGCCCCGACGTCGAGTACGACCTGCACAGCTTCGCCTCCCTGGCGGCCGCCGACCTGGCGGCCAACGACGAGCTGATGCGGCTGTTCGGCGGCAAGCAGGTGGACGGCGTGGCGTGCCTCGGCACGTACCGTTCCATGGCCAGCAGCCTGGTGGCCGACCGCCTCGTGCTCTGCGTGGTCTTCGATCGGCACAGCACCCTGGGCCTGGTGCGCCACCGCATGCGTCGGGCCATCGAGAAGCTGGATCCCCTGTTCCGCGGCCTGTTCGCCAAGCTGGGGGTGGCGGAGGGGCCGGCGACGTGGGCGGCCGGGGCGCCGGCGGCGGCCGAATCGCCCGGGCCCGCCGGGCCGGAGCCGCTGCCCCTGCCCGAGCCGCTGGTGGTCGGGGCGCCGGCGGGAGTGCCGGCGCAGTTCGGGGCCGCCGCCGCGGCGGCCCTCGACGACCTGCTGGGCGGAGAGCCGAACTGACGGATCCCCCGCGGCGCCCGGCGCGGGCGTAGCAGCGAGGCTCGCGCATGGCCTTCATCCACCCGACGGCGCGGGAGGTCCACTTCAAGATCGTCTACGCCGGCCCGTCGCGCGGCGGCAAGACCACCAACCTGCTGCGCCTGCACGAGCGCCTGCCGGCCGAGAAGCGCGGCCCCATCCTGTCGCTGGCCGGGGCCGACGAGCGCACGCTCTTCTTCGACTTCATGGCCCTCCACCTCGGTGAGGTGGGGGGCCTCAACACGCGCTTCCACCTCTATACGGTCCCCGGCCAGGCCGAACACCGGCTGAGCCGCCGCGCCGTGCTGCGCGGCGCCGACGCCGTGGTCTTCGTCGCCGACTCGGACCCACCGCGCCTCGAGGAGAACGTGTGGGCGTGGCGCGAGCTGGACGAGCCGGGGTTCCTGCCCGCCGGACCGGAGGCGCCGCCGCGCGTCGTGCAGATGAACAAGCGCGACCTCGGCGAGGCGCTCTCCGTGCACCTGATCCGCGCGCGGCTGGGCTTCCCCGCGGTCCCCGAGGTCGAAGCCGTCGCGGTGGAGGGGCGCGGGGTGCAGGAGGCGCTGCGCCTGGCCTGCCGGGCCGCGCTGGCGCGGTTCGCGCCGGGGGCGTAGCGGGGACGACGGCCGCATCCGCTGCGTATGATTCCGGGCATACTCCGGGGTCGCTGCGGGGCGCGGCAGCGGCCGAGTCGCGAATACGTTGACGCAGCCGATGCCGAGGCGTGACATCGATAGTCGTCGCAGGCTTGCGATCTCCGCCCTCCCGTGGGGGAGTCCCGTCCCCCCGGTCGCCCCGCGCCCGGATCCCGGCCCACCGCCGCGGGCCTGCGCTCGAGCAGGAGGCCGCCGTGAAATCCATCCGCTATCTACCGGCCATCGCACTCACGTCGCTCATCGTCTTCTCTCCGAATCCCGTCCGGGCGGAGGATCCGCCGCCGCTCGTGGGCTCGTGGTCATGGAACTGCTCGTGTCCAGGAACGGCGCCGGGAGGCTTCACCGTGAGTGGACCCGCGTGGGTGAAGACCACGCCCGAGGGGAACGTGGTAACGGCATGGTCCAATCCGGTGAACGTCCATTGCTCGACACTCGACCTCACGGATGCCTGGGGCGGCCCCCTCTCTGCCAACGTGGATGGGACACCGACCCCCCGGAAGATTAGTGTAGAGGGCGAGGTGGGAAGCGAGGATGTCTACGATGGTGGAGGGCGTGCCGGTGGCGCTGGAGACCGAAGTGGTAGCGAAGGCCCAGCGGCGGCGGTTCACGGCCGCGGAGAAGCTGCGGGTGCTGCGCCAGGCGGATGGGTGTGCGAAGCCCGGCGAGTTGAGCGGCGTGGACCTGCTGCCGGTCGGCGCCCCGCCCCGGCACGCCGATGCGCCTGGCTCTGCTCAGCGCCCCGCGCCGCTCGGCTGCCGCGCGGCTTGCAGGCGCTCGATCTCCTTCAGGATGGCGGAGCCCTCGGGATTGCGCTCGCGGGCCTGGCGCAGCAGCACCAGGGCCGCACGTTGCGCCTCATCCAGTTCTCCGAGCCGCAGCGAGACGACGCCGTAGCCCTGCCAGGCGACGACGACCGACGAGTCCCGCGCGATCGCGCGCAGGTAGATTCGCTGCGCCGCGCGCAGGTCGCCGCGCATGGTCTCGGCCATGGCCCACTTCGTGAGCACGCGCGCACTTGGCTGCGTCTCGGCGGCGCGTGCGAAGGCCGTGGCCGCGTCGTCCCAACGTTCGCGGTTGAAGTTGCGCAGCCCCACGTAGTTCCAGGTCTTGCCGCGCTCCTCGGGACCACGCGCGGGCGGCTCGGTCATCAGCGCCACCACGCGCGCGAGCCCGCGGTCCACGTCAGTCTGGTGCGCGAGCCACTGCACGCTGGGTGCCGCCACCACGAGCACCACGGCGACGCCGACCCAGGCGAACGACGGCGCGCGCCGCAGCGTCTCGCCCGCGAACCACGCCGCAAGCAGGGCGATCGCGATACCCGCCTCTGACAGGGTGTCATAGTCGCGGAACACGCCCTGCGCCGGATGGACGAAGAGCAGCAAGCCGAGGAAGGGGACGGCGAGCGTGATGAGCAGCGCGGCCTCGCGACCGCGCGGGAGCCTCCGGCCCCAGGCCAGCGCCACCAGCAGCAGCATGGGCGCCAGCGGCGCGAGCAGCACCACCACGTTGGGCAGGTCCACGGCCCGCATGCCGGCGAACATCGAGGCCAGCAGTCCGCCCTGCGCCCTCACCTCGGTCGAGGCCAGGTGCATGCCGGGATCGAAACGCGTGAAGGTCCCGACGATGCGGCCAAGCGTGAACGCGAACGCCAGCACCGGCAGACCCACCGCCACCCAGGTCTCGGGGTCCCGCAGCGCTGCGGGCCGCGCCTGCAGCGCGAGCGCGAACGCCAGGAGCACCGCCGGGACGAAGCCCACGACCGAGCGGTGGAGGAACGCGCCCAGCGCGAGCGTCACGCCGAGCCAGAGCAACCCGCGACGGGAGCCTGTCGCACTCGGGTCACACGCCGCTCGCAGACCGAACGTGGCCACCGCGACTGCCACCAGCACCATCTCCCCGCTGACCTTGCTGTAGCCGGTGAAGAGACCGAGGTAGCCGCCGAAGAAGACGGCCGCGGCGACCACCAGTGCGCCCGTGCCGCGCAGGGCCAGAGCGCGCGCGAAGGCGAGCGCGAGCAGGGCGAGCAACCCGGCCTCGAGCGCACCTAGGGCCCGCGGCGCCCAGTTCACGTCGATCTGGGACCCGCCCAGGAGTCTGGCCTGCAGGTCCAAGTGGAGGAACAGGTCGAGGGGCATCGCCTGTGGGAAGAGCAGCGCCGCGGAATCAGCCAAGTTGATGGCGCCCAGACGCAACAGGAAGTCGCCCACGAAGCGCACGCGGTCCGGAAGAGCGAGTACGAGGAGCGCCGCGCAGGTGGCTGCCACGAGCGAGGCCACCCACGAACCGCGCGCGATGGCCTCGCCGGCGCGGCGGAACGCCGGCTCCGCGCGGCGGGCGAGCGGCGGCACGAGCGCGAGCGCGGCGAGCGTCCACGGCGCCCACGCCCACCACGGCGCAAGGAAGCGCTGCAGGTTGAGGCTCCAGCCGACCATGTTCGGCACGAAGGTGAGCGCCGCGCGGGCCACCACGAGCAGCGCCAGGGTCGCCCAGAGCGCGAGCGCCGCGCGCCGGGGCGCAGGGTCGGGCGCGTGCTCCATCACGCCGTGCGTGCGAGTGCTGGGTCGCCAGGGGTCGTGCGCATCGGGAGGTCGCGACCCCGGCCGCGCGTCGGGACGCCTCGGCGCGCCGCGCTCGTCCGAACGCCTCGGTGCTTCGCGCTCGTCCGCCGGCCGCCTTCCCCTACGGCGTCGCATCTTCATCCGTCCAGCAGGGCATCGCGCCCGGCGCAGGCATGCGCGTGGCATCGCGCGATGCCTCGCCCATGGTCCGGCCGACGAGCCGCTGCAGCGGGGTCGGGAACCCCGGACCGCGCCGTCGGGACGTCACTCCGACGACCCGATCCCGAGCCGCGGACAATGAGGGAGCAGGGGGCAGATCGAGCACCTCGGCTTGCGCGCCGCGCACACGCGCCGCCCATGGAAGATGAGCCAGAGCGAGAAGGCGGACCACTTCTCGGACGGCACCTGCGGCTGGAGCGCGAGTTCGATCCTGACCGGATCCCGCTCCCGCGTCAGTCCCAGGCGCTGCGCGAGGCGCTGCACGTGCGTGTCCACGACGATGCCCGGGATCCCGCAGACGCCCCCGAGCACGACGTTCGCGGTCTTGCGCCCCACGCCATGCAGCGCGGTCAGTTCCTCCATGGTGCGCGGCACCTCGCCGCCGTGTTTCGCCACGAGGTCGGCGCAGCAAAGCTGGATGGCCCGGGCCTTGTTGCGGTAGAAGCCGGTCGAGCGGATGAGTTCCTCGAGTTCGTTGCGGTCCGCGGCCGCGAGCGCCGCGGCGTCGGGGAAGCGCTCGAACAGCGCGGGCGTGACCAGGTTCACGCGCGCGTCGGTGCATTGCGCCGAGAGAATCGTGGCGACCAGCAGCTGCAGGGCGTTCGCGTGGACGAGCGGTGTGGCGGCGTCCGGGTAGAGGCGCTCGAGGATACCGAGCAGGGCCGCGACCCGCGCGGGTCCGGCGCCCGGACGCAGCGCGGGGCGCAACGCGGCGCGGCCCCTGGCGCGGGGCTTCGCCGCGGGCGGGCGTCTTGCCTTCGACCGCGGCGCGCTCCCCGCCTTGGGCCGCGCGCCCCGCGGCGCGTGCGCCGGCCCCGCGCCCGTGCGGGGGGCGGAGGCGGAGCCCGCGCCGGTGACTCGCTTGTGGGCGCGGCTGCCTCCGGGCGTGGCGCGCGGGCGGCTCTTGCCCGGGAGGCCCGGCTCGGGAGTGCGGCGGCGACGGGAGCGCGGCGACTTGCGCGGCATGGTGCGGTGACACTAGCGAGGCCCCCGCGACGAGGCAAGGAGGAGCGCGGCCCGCCCGCAGGCACATCGCCTCGTCGGAGTCGGCCCGGACGCGCGCGGCGCCCGGGCGGGTCACGCGCCCGGGCGCCGGGTCACTCCGTTCCCTGCGTCGAGCTCAGAATCCCCAGCAGATCCCGAAGCGCATGCCGAGGCCGTTCATCTTGACCACGTCGCGCACGGTCGCGGGACCGAAGACGGGGATCATCACGTCCACGTCGCTGCCGACCTCGGAGCCGTTGTAGAACACCTCACCGTTGATGCGCGTGCGGCCGTCGAGCGGGATGCCGGCGCCGCCCCACACCTGCCAGCCGAAGCCGCCAAAGGTCTGGTCGAACGATTCGCTGGTCAGGTAGTCGTCGGCCGTGAGGAAGAGCCACTCGTAGCCGACTCCGAAGCCACCGTACGGGATGACGGGCAGGTTCTCGTCGCCGCTCACCTGCACGAACCCCAGCACGGGCATCAGGTCCGCGCTGGCCTTGGACAGGACGAGCCGTTCGGTGCCGCTGCCGACCGGCAACCGGACCTCACCAAGGTTCATGGTCGTGCTCTCCGAGCGGTGCCACCAGTCCATGGCCAGGCCGATCTGCACGTGCGGGTCCACCTGCGGGCCCATGCGAAAGCCACCGACGAAGCCGGTGGAAAAGTCGCCGGTCGGATCGAAGAAGCCGAGGTGCACCTGCGTCGTGGTCGGCATCACCGAGGCACGCGAACGATAGGCGCGCGGTCGGTAGCCGACCCCGCCCGCGAACGGGGTCGCCAGGGCGAACGTGGGTGGCGCGCCGACCTCCGCCGCGACGATGGTGGTCGGCGTAACGCTCACGAGCGGCGTCATCAAGGCCGGGTTCTGCAGGAGGCTCCCGCAGGTGCCGGGACTCGCCGCGGCGGCGACCGGGAGCAGCGCGGCCGCAAGTACTGCCTTCCACAGGTAGGTGCGCATATCGGATACCCTCCGTGCTGGGTGAGGCTCGGGCCGGGGACGACGATGCAGCTCTCTCGCACGGCCCGTGCCGGATCATCCCTTGCTTCCGGACGCCCTAGGATAGCCCTTTCCGGCGCAAGAGTGTGCATCGGTCGCAGTCCCCGTGGCGGGGTGGTCGCGGGGTGTTGCGGCCCCGCCGCACCACGTATAGGTTCGGAAGCCCATGGCCGCCCCGATCACCTGCCTGACCGCGCTCACGCTGGCCGCCGCGGCCCTCGCCGGCAGCGGCGCCCCGCCCGCGTCGCCCGCCCGTTCTTCCGGCCCCACGCTCGCGGCCGAGGACACCATGTACACCGAGGTGCCTCCGGTGCTGGTGAGCGCGCCGCGGGTGACGCTCGACGAGATCCTCGGGCGCGTGGCCCGCGGCGAGCGCCGCCGCGACTCGCTCATGACCGACCAGAGCTACCTGGCCACCGCGCGGCTGGTGCGCAATGCCGACAGCAAGCGCCCGGCCGAGTTGCTGCTGGAGACGGTCTCGCGCGTCTACAAGAAGAGGCCCGACCTCGTGCGCACCCAGGTGCTGCGCGACTACGAGGCACACGCCGAGAAGAAGAAGAACGTGAAGGTGGAGGTCAGTTTCCGCGAGCGCGCCGGGATGGACGAGCGCGTCGTGAACTTCGCCTTCCGTCCCGAGGCGCGGGGCCGGTATCGCTACCGCATCCTCGGGCGCGAACTGGTCGGCGGCCACCTGATCTATCGCATCGCCTTCGAGCCGCGCTCGCTGCTCGACGCCTCGGATCCCCGGGGCGTGGTGTGGATCGACACCAACGACTTCGTCATCGTGCACCAGGAACTGATCTTCGACCGCTCGCCGGCGGCGCCTCTCATCAAGGGCGTCAACCGCGTCGTCATCGAGCGGCAGAACGTGGACGGCTACTGGGTGCTGAAGCGCGTGCTGCTGCGCGCGGAGACCACGATCCCGCTCCCCGAGATAGGAAGGAGCTTCGACTTCTCCATGCGCCTCGACGACTACGCCATCAATCGCGGGTTGCCCGACTCGCTCTTCGCCAGGCAGGCAGAGGTGAAGCGATGAAGGCGCACCGGCCCTCCTTGACCGCCCTCGCCTTGGCCCTCGCCGTCGCCGCGCCGCCGCTCGCACTCGCGCAGACGCCCACCGTGCGCGACACGAGCCTCGGCGGGTTCCTCGAGCAGCTCTCCGATTCGACCGACCGTTACTTCGAGATCTCTGCTGCGCCCGTGGACACGGCGGGCCTCGACACCGTGCTCGCCGACACGGCCACGCTCCCCCCCCGCCGGCTCAAGTTAGGCCTCGCGCCCACCTTCGGCTTCAGCCGCGTGGACGGCTCGACGCCGGGCCTTTCCGCCTCGCTGGGCGTCACGCCGCCCGAGCCGAAGCACACCGGCTGGGGGAAGCTCCAGGGCGGGATCGCGCACGCCAACGGCCCGGACGTGATGTTCGGCAACGCCCGCTACACGAACCGTCTCTGGCTCGCGCGGCAGCCGTTCGACCTCGACCTGTGGGGCGGGCGGAAGACCGCGCACCTGGACCGCGACGACGAGGGCCTGCTCACGCTGTTGCGCGCCTTCCTCCGGGGCAGCGACTGGACGCAGTACCACCGCGACGAGGGCTTCGAGGGTTCGGTCACGCACCGGCAGGGCTGGTGGCGGGTGAACGCCAGCTACCGCGACCTGCTCCAGTCGCCGCTGCACACCACGGCGACCTGGAACCTCGCCGACCGGGACCTTGAGAGGCCCGGGAACCTGGCCGCGATGCGCGGCCGGACGCACGAGCTGGAATACGCGGCGGCCGCGCACTGGCCGCGCCTGCCGTTGCACACCGAGATCGACTGCCAGACCTCGAGCCGGCGCCTGGGCAGCGACTTCGAGTACCGGCGTCTGCACGCGGCCGCCGGCCTCGACCTGACACTCGGGCGCTTCGCCTCGCTCGTGCCACAGCTCTCCTACGGACGCCTGACCGGCGATCTCCTGCCGCAGGCCTCGTTCTACCTCGGCGGCGGCGGCACGCTGCGGAGCCTGCATCGCGACGAGTGCGGCGGCTCGCGCCTGGCCCTCGCGAAGCTGGACCTGATCGGCGCGCAGGACCTGCTCGCGCTCCTGCGCATCCCGCACCCGGCGGCGTTGCCCCTGCAGGGCGCGCTCTTCCTCGCCAGCGGCGCCACCTGGGGGCTCGACCCATACCGTGGCGAGGTCGTGCCCGGGGGCGACTGGCCCGACGCGCACGAATGGCTGAGCGAGGCGGGGGCGTCGCTGCTCTACAACTCGGCGCTGTTCCCGACCCTGCACTGCTCCTACGCCTGGCCCATCGGGCCCGACGCGCGCGAAGGACGCTGGAGCGTGTCGTTCACGCGGCCGCTCGACCTGTTGGGCGCCGAGCCGGAGCGCGACGAGTAGCGGTATCGACGGCAGCCCGCCCGCACTCCTACTCCGGCACTTCGATCGTGCCTTCGAGGTAGGGCGCCGCGTGGCCGGCGATGATGACACGCTCGCCCAGGTCCTCGCAGAACAGTTCACCGCCGCGCGCCGACACCTGCCGGGCATGGAGCGTGCGCTTGCCCAGCCGGCGCGCCCAGTAGGGCACCAGCATGCAGTGCGCCGAACCCGTGACCGGATCCTCGGGCACCCCGACCAGGGGCGCGAAGAAGCGCGAGACGAAGTCGCAGTCGCGCCCCGGCGCGGTGACGCACACCGCGTGCAATCCGAGTGCCTTCACGCGCGCGAAGTCCGCGAGCAGGTCGCGCGACCTGAGCGTCGCGAGCGGCGCGGCGCCCAGCGCCTCCGCGAGCCCCGCGGGCGGCTCGCACTCCACCGCCGGGCGCGCCGGGAACTCCATCGCCAGCAGGTCGCCACCACGCTCCACCACCAGCGGGCCGCTCTTCGAGTGGAACGTCACGCTGGTGAGCGTCGGGTCGAGCCAGTGGAAGATCACGTAGGCCGAAGCCAGCGTGGCATGCCCGCACAGATCCACCTCGGCCGACGGCGTGAACCAGCGGATGTCGTAGTCGCGCCCCGGCCCGGTGGCATCTCCGCCCCCGGCCGGCGTTCGGGCGGAGGCCGGGACGAAGAACGCCGTCTCGGAAAGGTTGTTCTCCGCCGCGATGGCCCGCATGAGCCGCTCGTCCAGCCAGCGCTCGAGCGGGCAGACGGCGGCCGGGTTGCCGGCGAAGAGCGCGCTGGTGAACGCGTCCACCTGGTAGAGCGGGAGCATCACGGCGCCACCTCGTCCGCGGGCGGCGCCGCCTCGCCCGAACGCGACCCGAGCATCAGCTCCATGAAGATCGCGCCGGGGATCGGGTTGTGGCGGTAGGGTTCCACCGGAACGAAGCCCAGCGCGCGGTAGAGCGCGATGGCCTCGGTCATCTGAGGGACGGTGTCGAGCTTCATGCGCGTGTAGCCGCGAGCCCGCGCCTCGGCAATCACCGCGTCGCACAGCAGGCGGCCGACGCCGTGGCCGCGCGCCCGCGGCCGCACGTAGAGCCGCTTCATCTCGCAGGTCCGCTCGTCCATGGCGCGCAGGGCCACGCAGCCCGCCGCGCAGCCGTCCACCATGGCCAGCAGCAGCGTGCCGCCTGGCGGAGCGTACTCGCCGGGCAGCGTAGCCACCTCGAGGTCGAAGTCCTGGAAGCACAGGTCAAAGCCGATCGCGGACTTGTACTCGAGGAACAGGGCGTGCGCGTCGCTCAGCTGGGCGGCCGTGCGGACCGGGACGGTGTGGATCACGGCCGCGAGATTAGCCCGGACTATTCATGAAGCGCCAGCCGGGAGTGCGAGATGGGGCGCGGCCACCCCACCCGCGCCGCTCACCGGCCGGGCTCGGGCGCCGGGACGTCGGCGTCCGCGGTGGCCCGGCTGCGGGCCGAGACCACGATGCCCGCGATGCAGACCAGCGCCGCCCCCGCCCACTGGTGGAGCACCGGGGTGCGCGCGAACCAGAGCGCCTCGAACGCGTAGGTGATGACCACGCCGGCGTACGAGACCGCGCTGAGTCGCGCCGCGCGACCCAGGCCGTAGGCGCGGCTCATCGCGATCTGTCCGAGTCCGCCGGCCGCCGCGCTCGCCAGCAGCGGCACCAACGCGCGCGGCGAAGGCACCACGAAGTGCGGCAGCGACACCAGCAGCAGGGTCACGCCGGCCACCAGCGACATGTGCAGCGCGATGGCCTCGCTGCTCTCGCTCGGGCCGAGGCGGCGCAGCCGCAGGATGGCGAAGCCGTAGGAGAACGCGCCCAGCAGCAGCGCCAGCGCCAGGTCGCCCGAGACGTGCAGCGCCGGCTGCGCGAGCACCGCCACCCCGACGAAGCCGAGCGTGGCCCCGGCCAGCACGCGCGGCGGCACCCGCTCGCCGAGCACCGCCCCCGAGAACAGCGCCACGAACAGCGGCGCCGTCGCGGTGAGCGTGGCCACGTCGCCCAGCGCGATGCGCTTCGAGCCCAGCGCCAGGAACACCGCGAGCGCGTTCACGGTGCCGAAGATCGAGCGCAGCCAGGCGTTCTTCTGGTCGCGCACCACGAGCGACACCCCGCGCGCGCGGCCGAGACCCCAGGCCACCAGCGCGCCGCCCAGGAAGCGCACGCCGCCGATCTCCCAGCCCGGCAGGTCCACCGCGCCCCAGCGCGTCGCCAGGCGCATGAGCGCGAAGCAGACCTCGGTGACCAGGATCCAGAAGACGCCGCTGCGCAGGAGGGACTTCATCGCGGAGCGGCGGGCACGACGCCCCGCCGGAGGGCAGGTCCGGGCGGAATTGCGGGACGCACGGGTCGGGGTGTCTCCGGGGCGACCGGCATGAGGGGCAGCATCGCAGGCCGGGAGCCGCCCTGCGAAGACTTCCTCGGAGGCAGCGCGGCCCGGTTCCGGTGCGCGCGACGCGGACCCGCTGGCGCCGGCCCGATGGTGGGGCCGCCAGGAGCCACCCGCGGGGCGGGGCTGCCGCGGAGTCCGGGCATCACCTGCGACGGAACGCGAGGCAACTTCGACCGCCGGGATCGCGGGGTCCACCGGGGTCGAGACAGTGCTTCCTGCGCTGGACTCCTGGCGGTAGACTGTCCCTCGTCATGCCGCTGGCCCCCGGTACCCGCCTCGGCCCCTACGAGATCCTCGCCCCGCTTGGCGCGGGCGGCATGGGAGAGGTTTACCGCGCGGTCGACCCGCGGCTCGACCGCATCGTCGCCGTCAAGGTCCTCTCCCCGCAGTTGGCCGCGACCCCCGAGTTGCGCGCGCGCTTCGAGCGGGAGGCCCGCGCGGTCTCCGCGCTGAGCCACCCGCACGTCTGCGCGCTCTACGACATCGGGAGCCAGGACGACGTGGTCTACCTCGTCATGGAGTACCTCGAGGGCGAGACCCTGGCCCGGCGCCTCGAGCGCGGGCCCCTGCCCAGCGCCGACCTGCTGCGTCGGGGCATGGAGATCGCCGAGGCGCTGGACCGCGCGCACCGGGCGGGCGTCGTCCACCGCGACCTCAAGCCCGGCAACGTCATGCTGACCAAGGGTGGCGCCAAGCTCATGGACTTTGGCCTCGCCCGCACGACAGGACTGGCCGCCGCCGCGGGCGAGGACACCGGATCGCCGACCTTGAGCCAGCCCCTCACTGCGGAAGGGACGATCGTCGGCACCTTCCAGTACATGGCCCCGGAGGTGCTGGAGGGCCGGGAGGCGGATGCGCGCAGCGACCTCTGGGCCCTGGGCTGCGTGCTCTACGAGATGGCGACCGCGAAGAAGGCTTTTCAGGGCCGCAGCCAGGCCTCACTCATCTCGGCCATCATGTCCGCGGAGCCTCCGGCTCCCACGACGCTCGCGCCGCTGACGCCGCCGGCGCTCGAGCAACTCATCCAGGCCTGCCTGGCCAAGGATCCGGAGGAGCGCATCCAGACCGCGCACGACGTGAAGCTCGAACTCGGCTGGATCGCGCAGGGCAGCTCGCGGGCCGGCGTGCCCGCCGTCGTGGCGAGGCACCGGCGCACCCGCGAGCGGCTCGCGTGGCTCCTCGCGGGTGTCCTTGCGCTTGCCGTCGTGGCCCTGGGCTCGCTGCTGCTGCTCCGTTGGAGCGAGCCGCCGCGGGTCGTCCGCTTCGACGTGCATCCGCCGCGGGGAACTGCCAACGTCTCGTGGCCACGCGTGTCGCCCGACGGGCGGACCCTGGCCTTCCTCGCATCCGACTCGACGGGCACCCAGAGGCTGTGGATACGGCCATTGGATGCCGTCGAGGCCCATCCGCTGGAGGGAGTGGAGGGAAGCACCCGGCCCTTCTGGTCCCCGGACAGCAGGTACCTGGCGTTCATCGTCGAGGGGAAGCTCCGCAAGGTCCCGGTCGCCGGCGGACCGGCCATCAGCGTCTGCGATGCGCCCGGTGGTTTCGACGGCACGTGGGGGAAGAGCGACTGGATCCTCTTCGACGGCGGCCTTGGCGATTCGATCCGGGGCGTGCCGGCAGCGGGCGGAACGCCCCGGGCCATCACCTTCCTCGATCGCGCGCACGGCGAGACCGGGCACGCCTGGCCCTTCTTCCTGCCCGACGGCCGGCATTTCCTGTTCGTGGCCAGCAGGGCTGGCAGCGCCGATGCCATCCGCGTCGGTACGCTGGGTTCGAGAGAGAGCCGGGCCGTCGGCCACACCGAGAACCGTGTCGAGTACGCGCTCCCCGGCCATCTGGTTTACGTCAATGGGGGCACGCTCGTGGCCCAGCCGTTCGATGCAGGGTCCGCCCGCACCACCGGGGAGCCCGTGCCCGTCGGCGAGATCATGACTGGGGGTGTGGGGCCGTACTCGGTGTCGGGTGCGGGCGTCCTGGCCTATCGGCCGCGAACCGCACTGGGGCAGGCCCGCCTGCTCTGGGTCGCGCGCGACGGGCACCCCCTCGGGGAGGCTGCCCCACCTGGTCTCTACCAGGACCTGGCGTTGTCGCCCGACGGCACACGATTGGCGCTCTGCATCGCCGCGGAACAGCCGCCCACACGCGATATCTGGGTACGCGATCTCAGCCGTGGGGTCAGCTCGCGGCTC
>Ga0315276_10002143_pt1 | contig 17971 bp, 19 predicted proteins | sample YL17G05_0_MG_FD_204542 | JGI IMG/M metagenome (GOLD analysis project Ga0315276, IMG submission 204542) | Sediment microbial communities from Yellowstone Lake, YNP, Wyoming, USA - YL17G05_0 | ecosystem: Environmental > Aquatic > Freshwater > Lake > Sediment | place: USA: Wyoming | collected... | reverse complement strand
CACCAGCGCGGGACCCCAGAACAGCGCGATCCCGCCGGCGATCGCCAGGAAGGGGCCGAACGCCATCGGGATGTTGTGGTCGCGCCCCTTGAACACGACGAGCGAAATGCCGATCGCCGCGCCGACCACGGAGGACAGCAGCACGATGACCGGCAGCATCTGCCATCCCAGCCAGGCCCCGAGCGCGGCCAGTAGCTTGAAGTCGCCGTACCCCATGCCTTCCTTGCCGCGGATAAGCTTGAACAGCCAGTAAATCGTCCACAGCGACAGGTAGCCGGCGACGGCGCCGATGACGGCGGTTGCGAGCGGCACGAAGAGGCCCCAGACGTTGACGATGAGGCCGGCCCACACGAGGGGCAGCGTCAGGTTGTCGGGCAGGAGCTGGGTGTCGAAATCGATGCACGTCAGCGCCAGCAGCGTCCACAGCAGGCCGCAGGCAGCCACACCCTTGGTGGTGGGGCCGTAGCGGAAGATGGCGTACGCGGCGAGCGCGCCGCCCAGAATCTCGACGATCGGATAGCGCACCGAGATCGGCGCCTTGCAGTTCGAGCATTTGCCGCCGAGCGCCAGCCACGACACCACCGGGATGTTCTCGACGGCGGTGATCAGGTGCCCGCACGCCGGGCATTGCGAGCGCGGGACGACGAGGTTGTAGGCCGGCTGCGGCGGCACCTCCTCGCCGCGCAGCTCGGCGCACTGCGCCTGCCAGCCGCGCTCGAGCATCTTCGGCATCCGGTGGATCACCACGTTGAGGAAGCTGCCGAGGCACAAGCCGATCACGGCCGCGCTGGCGATGGGGAAGAGGTGTTCGAGCATGAGGGCAGCGGCGCGGGGGGTCAGTTGGAGTGGGCGGTGGGACGCGGGCCAACCGGCGCCGGGTGCCGGCATGACGCGCGCGCCTCCGCGGCGCCTGCAGAGGGGGCCGCTCGCGCTGCGGCGCGGATCATGCGCTGGTCCGCGGCCGTCAGATGACGGCGCCGAGCTTGAAGATCGGCAGATACATGGCGACCACGAGGCCGCCGATGACCACGCCGAGGAAAACGATGATGACTGGCTCGAGCAGGCTCGACAGCGCCGCCACGGAATCGTCGACTTCCCGCTCGTAGAAGTCCGCGACCTTCCCCAGCATGCCGTCGAGCGACCCGGATTCCTCGCCGATCTGCGTCATCTGCAGCACCATCGTCGGGAAGATGTCGGTGCTCGCCATCGCATTGGTCAGGCTGACGCCGGTGCTGACATCGGTCTGGATCCGCTTGGTCGCGGCCGCGTACACGGCATTCCCCGAGGCACCGGCGACCGCGTCGAGCGACTCGACGAGCGGCACGCCGGCGGTGAACATCGTCGCCAGCGTCCGCGTCCACCGCGCGATCGTCGCTTTCTGGACGATCGACCCGATGATGGGGAATTTCAGCAGGAACCGGTCGAAGCCGAAGCGGAACGCCGACGATCGCCGGTACAGCGCCAGCGCCCCGACGATGCTGCCGACTATGACAAGGAACACCAGCCACCACCAGGCGACGACGAAATCGGAGATCGCGATGACCATCAGCGTCGGTGCCGGGAGGTCCGCGCCGAAGCTCGTGAACACCTGCTTGAAGGACGGAATGACCCAGACCATGATCACCCAGACCACGACCACCGCGACCACCATGACCGAGATCGGATAGAACAGCGCCGACTTGATCTTGCTCTTGATTGCCAGGATCTTTTCGAGGTAGACGGCGAGCCGGTCGAGGATCGCGTCGATCGTGCCCGAGGTCTCGCCGGCGTGCACCAGATTGCAGTACAGGTCGTCGAAGTGGGCCGGATGTTCCCGGAACGCCTGCGACAGGCTCGACCCGGTCTCGATCTTGTTCTTGATCTGCATCATCAGCCGCGCGAACCGCGCGTTGCTGTGGCCGCGGGCGACGATGTCGAACGCCTGCAGCATGGGGACGCCGGCCTTCAGCATCGTCGCCAGCTGCCGCGTGAAAAACGTGATGTCCTTCTGGCTGATGCTGCGCCCGCCGCGCAGCGTCTGCCGCTTGATCTTGGTGACGCGGATGCCCTGTCGCCGCAGGTTGTTGGCGACGACGGCCTCGGACGGCGCCCTGACTTCGCCGCGCACCTCGCGCTTGTTGCGGTCGAGACCGGTCCACAGATACGTGAATTCCTTGACGGTCGGGCGGGATGCGGTCGCGGTGGCCATGATGGAACCTCAGGAGCTCGAATGCGTGCGATCATTCATTGGTGACGGCCTCGATTTCCTCGAGGGACGTGATGCCGGCTTTCACCTTGCGCAGGCCCGAATGGCGCAGGTCGACGATCCCTTCCGTCCGGGCGAGCGTGGCGATGTCGATCGCCGTGCCGTTGCGCATGATGAGCTGGCGCATCTCGTCGGAAATCGTCATCACCTCGTAGATGCCGACGCGGCCCTTGTACCCCGTGTTCCGGCAATGGTCGCATCCCGTGTGCGAGTAGGGCTGCCACGTGCCATCGAGATCCTCGTCCGTGAAGCCCGCCCGCAGCAGCGCCTCGGGCGGGATGTCCAGGGGAACCTTGCATTTCGGGCACAGCCGGCGGGCGAGGCGCTGGGCGACGATCAGGATCACCGACGAGGCGACGTTGAAGGGCGCCACGCCCATGTTCGCGAGCCGCGTCAGCGTCGACGGCGCGTCGTTGGTATGGAGCGTGGACAGGAGCAGGTGGCCGGTCTGCGCCGCCTTGACCGAGATTTCGGCGGTTTCGAGGTCGCGGATTTCGCCGACCATGATGATGTCGGGATCCTGCCGCAGGAACGCCCGCAGCGCGGTGGCGAACGTGAGGCCGGCCTTTTCGTTGATGTTGACCTGGTTGATGCCGGGGACCTGGATTTCCGCCGGATCCTCGGCGGTCGAGATATTGACGCCCGGCTGATTGAGCAGGTTGAGGCAGGTGTACAGCGTGATCGTCTTGCCGCTGCCCGTCGGGCCGGTGGCCAGGATCATTCCGTACGGCCGGCCGATCGCGTGCATCAGCGCCGTCCGCTGGTCGGGCTCGAAGCCCAGCGCGTCGATGCCGATCGTGGCGCCGGCGGAATCGAGAATCCGCACCACCACCTTCTCGCCGAAGAGGGTGGGCAGCGTGCTGACCCGGAAGTCGATGGCCCTGGTCTTCGACAGCACGAGCTTCATCCGGCCGTCCTGCGGCACGCGCTTCTCGGAGATGTCGAGCTTGCTGATGATCTTGATCCTTGAGGCGACCTTGTCCTTGATCACCAGCGGCGGCTGCGCGACTTCCATCAGCACGCCGTCCAGCCGGTAGCGGATGCGGTAGAACTTGTCGAACGGCTCGAAATGGATGTCCGACACGCCGGCGCTGATCGCGTCCAGCAGGATCTTCTGGATGTACCGGACGACGGGCGCGTCGTCGACCTCGGAATTGTCCTCGTCGGACGAGGAGGGGGGGCCGCCCTCGACCAGGTCGACCTCGAGCTCGTCCATGCTGGCGAGCTCCTGCAGCGACGTTCCCGAGGCCTCGATCAGCTTGTGGATCGCCTGCGCGAGCTTGTCGTCCTCGACGACCACCGACTCGACGATCAGGTTGGTCTTGAAGCGGACCTCCTCGAGCGCCTGCAGGTTGGCCGGGTCGGACGTGGCGACGAACAGCCGGTTGCCGCGCCGGTGCAGCGGCAGCACCCGCCGCGAGGCCGCGACCTTGGTGTCGACGTATTCCTTGTTGATCTGGTCGACGTCGAATGCCGCGAGATCGAGCAGAGGCACGCCGAAGGCGCGCGAGGCAAAGACGGCGAGCTGGTTCGCGGACATGCGCTTCGTCGCGAGCACCTGCTCGACAAAGCTCACGCCGGCCGTGTGCGCCTGCGTCTGCAGCGTCTCGGCCTCCTGCTCGGTCATGAGCCCCTGCTGGGCCAGCGCCCGGGCGAGACCGCTGATGTTGCGCGTGATTTCGTGGCTGACCATGGTCGCTTCGGTCGTCAACGGCGTGATCTCCGCGCCGGATTGGCGCTTGCCTTCGGATTACCGGCAGGCCCCCCTACTCCTGCCCGTCCCGCCGGTTATTCCAACCGCATAAAACTTATCCGACCGATGATGCCTTGCCGTCCGGCCTTTGTAAAGGCGACGAAGGGGGGCGGCCGACCGGGGGCAGCAGGCGGACGACCTTGATGGCGCGGTCCTGCGTCTGCAGGATTTCCAACGCTTGCCCGGCGACGCGGACGCGGGTGCCGGCGTCCGGAATCTCCCCGAGCTGCTCGACGATGAGCCCGTTCAGCGTCTTCGGACCCTCCAGCGGGAAATGCGTTCCCAGCTTGCGGTTGAGCGTGCGCAGCGGCGCCATGCCGTCGACGGTGACGCTGCCACCGGCGTCGCGGCGGTAGGAGTCGCCGCCGCTCCCCGACGGCGTCGTGAAGTCGCCGATGATCTCCTCGACGATATCCTCGATCGTGACCAGACCCTGCAGTTCCCCGTATTCGTCGACGACCATTCCCAGCCGCTGGCCGTCGTTCTGGAACTGCTGCAGCTGGGTCAGCAGCGGCGTTCCGCCGGGGATGAAGTACGGCGGGCGCAGGATGGCCCGCAGGTGGGGCGCATCCAGCTCGTCGGCCTGCTGCAGCGGCAGCACGTGCTTCAGGTGCAGGACGCCCACGATGTTGTCGAGCTCGCCCTCGCAGGCTGGCAGCCGCGAATGGTAGGAGGCCGCGAGCTGCTGAATGAGCAGCGCCGGCTTCGCGGTGAGGTCGACGCCGTGGATCTGGTTGCGCGGCGTCATCACGTCGTCGACGGTGATGTCCTCGAGATCGAGCAGGTTCGCGAGCATCGCCCGGTGCTTGCCGCGGAAATACTGGCCTTCGAGCACGAGCGAACGGAGTTCTTCCTGCGACAGCGTCGTCGCCGCGTCGGCGGCGGACCTGATCCGCAGGATCCTGAGCAGGCCCTGGACGAAGAGGTTGACGAACCAGACGACGGGCGTCGCCGCCTTCAGCATCGGCACCAGCGCGAAGCTCACGACCGGGGCGATGCGGTCCGCGTGCGCCGCGCCGATCACCTTGGGCGTGATCTCCGAAAAGACGAGGATCGCGAAGGTGATCGCGAGCGTGCCGAGGCCCAGCGCGAGCTCGCCCTCGCCGAACAGCCGCTTCGTGATCACGGCGGTCAGCGTCGCCGCGGCGGCGGCGACGAGCGTGTTGCCGAGCAGGATGACGCCCAGCAGCTGGTCGGTCTCCGCCAGCAACGTGAGCGCCTGCTTCGCGCCGCGCTCGCCCCGGTGGGCGCGATGCTTGAGCCGGTGCCGGTTGGCCGCCATCATCGCCGTCTCGGCGATGGAAAAGAAACCGGAGGACACCAGCAGGATCGCGAGCGCGACGCCGAGCGAGCTGAGTGGGACGTCGTCCACGGGGGCTACCCGCTACCGCCCAAGCAGAACCTCGAGCACGAATTTGCTGCCGAGGTAGGCGAGGAAAACGAACGCTGTGCCCGCGAGAATCCAGCGCAGCGCGACGCGGCCGCGCCAGCCGTAGCGCCAGCGGCCCCACAGCAGGCCGCCGAAGGTGATCCAGCCCAGCACCGAGAACACGCTCTTGTGGTTGAACACGAAGGGGCGGCCGAACAGCTGCTCGGAAAACAGGATGCCGGTCGCGAGCGTCACGGTCAGCAGGATGAACCCGCCGCCCACCAGCCGGAACATGAAGCGCTCGAGCGTGAGCAGCGGCGGCATGGCGTCGGCGCCCGGGTCGGGCAACCGCCGGTGCAGGCGTTTCTCGAGACCCATGAGGAGCAGCGCCTGCAGCGCGGCGACGATGAACAACGCATAGGCGACCAGCGCGACCGCGACATGGATGGCGGCCCACGGTTCGGCGGCGTAAGGGAACCGGTGCGCGCTGGTCATCAGCGCCGGGAGCAGCGACGCCGCCGCAGCCACCGGCAGCACGACGGTGCCGATCGCGGGCATGGTCGCGAGCAGCCCCGACAGCCAGGCGAGCGCGGCTGCGAGCCCGGCGACGACGGAGACGGCGTTGCCGAGACTCAGGTCCAGACCGTCGGGGGCGGCGATGTTCGTCCAGGCGAGGACGGCATGCGCCAGCACCGCAACCGGGAGCAGCCACGACGCGTGCGCGGCGGGCGGGCGCCATTTTGGCGCGGGTGCAGGGGGCGACCCGGACGCGGCTGCGGTCGCCGGCCACAGCGCCCACGCGGCGAGACCGTAAAGGGCGACAACGGCGAGGTGGAGTAAAATCATCGACGGCCTATCGCGGTTTCCGCGAGACTTCGCAGTTTACATCAGCCCGCCCGGACCGCTGTCGCGTGCCTGCCGGATCCCGACCTGCTCCGCCTTCCTACCCGACCGCCCCGATGTTCGACAACCTGACCCAGCGGCTTGGCCGTGTTGTGAAACAACTGCGCGGCGAAGCGCGGCTGACCGAGGCCAACATCCAGGAGGCGCTGCGAGAGGTCCGCCTCGCCCTGCTCGAGGCCGATGTCGCGCTGCCGGTGGTCAAGGATTTCATCGCTGCCGTGCGCGAGAAGGCGCAGGGGGCCGATGTCATCGGCTCGCTCACGCCGGGACAGGCGCTGGTCGGCGTCGTCCACCGCGAACTCGCCGCGCTGATGGGGGGGGCGGCGGCGCCGCTCGATCTCGCCACGCAGCCGCCTGCCGTCATCCTCCTCGCCGGCCTCCAGGGTGCCGGCAAGACCACCACGGCCGCCAAGCTCGCGCGGCTCCTCCGCGCGTCGAAAAAGAAGGTGCTGGTGGTGAGCGCCGACGTCTACCGCCCGGCGGCGATCGATCAGCTGCAGACGCTCGCCGCGCAGGTCGGCGTCGACTTCTTCCCGTCCGCCGGCGACCAGCAGCCGGTCGCCATCGCCGCGGCGGCGCTCGATTGGGCGCGCCGGCACTACCATGACGTCCTGATCGTCGACACCGCCGGCCGCCTCGCCATCGACGAGGCGATGATGCGCGAGATCGCGGCGATCCACGCGGCCGTCCGGCCGGTCGAGACGCTGTTCATCGTCGACGCGATGCAGGGGCAGGATGCCGTCAACACGGCGCGCGCGTTTCGCGAGGCCCTGCCGCTGACCGGCATCGTCCTGACCAAGCTCGACGGCGACGCCCGCGGCGGCGCGGCGCTGTCCGTGCGCACGGTCACGGGCGCGCCCATAAAATTCGTCGGCGTCGCGGAGAAGATCGACGGACTCGAAATCTTCCATCCGGAGCGGATGGCGTCGCGGATCCTCGGCATGGGCGACGTCCTGTCGCTGATCGAGGAGGCGCACAAGAACGTCGACGTCGGCGAGGCCGAAAAGCTCGCGCGGAAGGTCAAGTCGGGCAAGGGCTTCGACCTCGAGGACTTCAAGGCGCAGATCGGCCAGATGCGCAAGATGGGTGGCCTGTCGGCGCTGATGGACAAGCTGCCCGCGGAACTGGCCCGCGCGGCCAGCGATGCCCGCATGGACGAGCGGCGGATTGCGCGGATCGAGGGCATCATCAATTCGATGACCCGTGCCGAGCGCGCGAAGCCGGAACTGCTGAAGGCCTCGCGCAAGCGGCGCATCGCCGCCGGTGCCGGCGTCTCCGTCCAGCAGGTGAACCAGCTGCTCGCCCAGTTCGAGCAGACGCAGAAGATGATGAAGATGGTCGCCAAGGGCGGCATGCAGAAGATGCTGCGCGGGATGAAGGGGCTGATGCCCGGCATGCGGTAGCGGCCGCAGTCGCAGTCGCTTGCCCAGGGCGAGCTTTTCATCGTATAATCCGCCTCTTTTCCTGTTCAAACGGATTGCGTCATGGTTGTCATTCGACTTGCCCGTGGAGGCGCCAAGAAGCGCCCGTTCTTCCATGTCGTGGTTGCGGATTCGCGCAACCGCCGCGACGGCCGCTTCATCGAGCGTGTCGGCTTCTACAACCCGATCGCCGGCGAACGCGAGGAAGGCTTGCGCCTGTCGCTCGACCGCATCGGCTTTTGGCAGCTGCGTGGCGCCAAGCTGTCCGATACGGTCGCCGGCCTGGTGAAGAAGGCTGCGGTCGCCCCGGGTCAGCCGGCGGCAGTCGAAGGTGCCGCCGCGGCGCAGCCGGCTGCTGCCTGAGGGGGAGTTGGCCGCCGCCCGCCGGCAGCGCTTGCGCCCGGCGGAGCCGGCCGCCGTGACGCCCGCCGATGCCATCGTCGTGATGGCCAAGGTTCTGGCCCCGTACGGCGTGAACGGATGGATCAAGGTCCGGCCGTTTTCCGAAGCGCCTGACGCGATGCTGGGCTATGCGCGGTGGTGGCTGCGGGAGGCGGGGTCGGCGGATTGGCGCGAAGTCTCGCCGGTTGGCGGGCGCGTGCATTCCGGCCTGGTCCTCGCGCAGCTGGCCACGGTCGACACGCGGGAGGCGGCACTGGCGCTGAGGGGGGCCGAGATCGGCGTTCCGCGCGAGGCAATGCCGGTGCTCGACGGCGATGCGGTCTACTGGTCCGACCTGATTGGTCTTGCGGTTGTGAACCGGGCAGGCGTCGCGCTCGGACAGGTGGCCGAGGTGCAGGAATACGGGGCGCATCCGGTGCTGCGGGTTGCGCCGGGGCCAGCGGAAGGGCGGGCCGAGCGGCTGATCCCGCTCGTTGCCGCGCATGTCGACCGGATCGATCTTGCCGCGCGCCGGATCGACGTCGACTGGCAGCCGGATTATTGAGGAAGCGCGCGGTGGCGCCGGGCGAAGCGGGAAGCGCGATGCGCGTCGACGTCGTCACGCTGTTCCCCGAGCTTGTGGATCACGCCGCGCGGTTCGGCGTGACGGGCAGGGCGCTGCAGCGCGGGCTCTGGCGGCTTGGCTTGTGGAACCCGCGGGATTTCGTGACGGACAATCACCGGACCGTCGACGACCGACCCTACGGCGGCGGGCCGGGAATGGTGATGTTGGGCGATCCGCTGGCGCAGGCGCTGGCGGCGGCGCGGCAGGCGCAACGGACGGAGGGTCTGGCGACGACGCGCACGATCTATCTGTCGCCTGCCGGAACACCGTTGACGCACGCCCGCGTTGCCGGCTTGGCGGCGGCGGCGGATACGACGGGCTACGTATTGCTGGCGGGACGGTACGAAGGCATCGACGAGCGGTTGCTCGCGCGCGAAGTCGACGACGAGATCGGCATCGGTGATTTCGTCGTCTCGGGCGGCGAACTGCCGGCGCTGATGCTGATCGATGCCATCGTGCGCCAGCGGCCGGGTGTGCTGAACGACGACGAATCGGCCGCGCAGGATTCGTTTGCCGGCGGCCTGCTCGACTGTCCGCATTACACGCGGCCGGAGCACGATGGCACGGACCGGGTGCCGGAAGTGCTGCTGTCGGGGAACCACGCGGCGATCCGCCGCTGGCGCAAGAAGCAGGCGTTGGGACGGACATGGGAACGGCGGCCGGACCTGTTGCTCGGGCGGACGCTGTCGGCGGAGGAACAGGCGTTGCTCGCCGAGTACCGCGAGCAGCAGCAGGCGGTGCAGCAACAGTGAAGTGGTGGCAACTGAGGGTGGCAACTGAGGGTGGCAACTGAGGGTGGCAACTGAGGGTGGCAACTGAGGGTGGCAACTGAGGGTGGCAACGGAGGGTGGCAACGGAGGGTGGCAACGGAGGGTGGCAACGGAGGGTGGCAACGGAGGGTGGCAACCGCGATCGGTGATCGCGGGCAGGACCGGAGGCGGCGCCGGGCAACCGGGGGCGCCAGGAACCAGAAAACGCGTGCATCAGGGGGCGCCCTGCGCTGCGCGCCAGGCCAACGGCCATCGATCTCACATGGAGAACGCGCAATGAACATCATCGAAAAACTGGAACAGGAAGAAATCGCCCGCCTGGGCAAGACCATCCCCGCGTTCGCGCCAGGCGACACGGTGATCGTCAACGTCACCGTTGTCGAAGGCGAGCGCAAGCGCGTGCAGGCGTACGAAGGCGTCGTCATCGCCAAGCGCAACCGTGGCCTCAACTCGTCGTTCGTCGTGCGCAAGATCTCGAGCGGCGAAGGCGTCGAACGGACCTTTCAGACCTATTCGCCGTTGCTCGCAAGCATCGAAGTGAAGCGCCGCGGCGATGTCCGCCGGGCGAAGCTTTACTATCTGCGCGACCGTTCCGGCAAGTCGGCGCGGATTCGCGAGAAGCTCGCCCACCGGACGACTGCCAAGGGCGGGTAACCGCCGCGCGACCCCGCAATCGCGCGAAGCGGGCGGGGCGATGCACGGCGACGGGAAACCGGGGACAGACCACGGTTTCCTGAGCGAGATCAGAACCGTCCCCGGTTTCGGAGAACGTGGCCTGTCCGTTCGGCGCCACCGCCCGCCGCATTCGCCGCGGAAAAGGCGGCCAGCGCCGCATTTCCGGTAAGACTCTTGCCTACTTGGCGGTTTTCCGCGAAAATCCCGGCATAACCCGAGCTTTTCCAGCTGCCCGGAGCCATGAGAGCGACACTTTACGATGCGCTTGGCATTCCATCCGCCGCGTCCGATGACGACGTACGGGCGGCGCTGCGCCGGCAGATTCGAAAGTATTACGCCAAGACCCGCGATGGCCACGGCAACGTGGAAGAGGCTCTGCGTTTCATCAATCATGCCAGTCGCATACTTAGCGACCCGGAGCGGCGGGCGACCTACGATCACGACCTGGCCGCGTCGTCCGGCACGCTCGAGGAGCGCATCGCGCACGTCGTCAACACCGCGGTGGCCAAACCGCAGAGCGGTATCGCGAGCGCCGTCGCCGCCCCGGCGGCGGCGTCCGCCGGGGCCGGCGGGAAGGCATCGCGCGCGGCGGGCGGCGAGTCAGCACGGAAACCCCATCATCCGGGCCTCACCGAGCAAGTCGCCTCGTTGCGCCGCTCGACGTCCGTCGCGATATCGCTGTGCGCCACGTTCGGGGCACTCATCGTGGCGGCGGTGGCTGTGGTCACGCCGCCCGACGTGGTCGCCGTCGCGAAGCAGGTGCTGTCCTGGCTCACGCTTTCGCTGCTCGCGCTGACCGCGGTTTATGGTGTGGTTCACGGGTTTGCCTGGGGACTCCGTCGTCGCGCCGGCGCGACCCCGCCCGCGCTCCCGCTCGTCGATCCAGCCATCCTCAACTGGCGCCGTGAAAAGAGCGTCTTCCTCGGGACCAATCAACCCCAGGAGGATGCGGGCTGGGTGTTTCAACTCCGGATGGCGGAACTGGAGCGCGCGAAGTCGGGGCGCACCAGCGAGCCGCATCCCTGGAGCCGGCTTGGCGCGCGCCTGTTCGATTACGCCCTTTGGGGCCTCATCCTCGCGGTGGCGCTGGCGGAGCTGCAGGCGACCGGGGCTCTCTCCGCGGACATCGCGTACTGGCTCGGACATCCCCTGCTCGCGCCCATCGTGATCACGGCGTCGTGGATTCCGGTCGAGGCGTTGCTGGTCGCAATAGCGCAGACGACGCCGGGCAAGTGGCTGTTCGGCGTGTTCCTGCAATTCTCGATCAGCGACGCCTACGCGGTGCACGACCGCCGGACGCGGTTCGCCCGCGCGGCCGCGCGCGGCTTCCGCGTCTGGTGGAGGGGCATCGGCTGCGGCTTCCCGCTGCTCGCTCCGATCATGATCGCCGTCGCCTACGAACACGTCGCGGAACATCAGGAGACGCCGTGGGACTCGGCCGAGGATTGCCTCGTCACCCACGTTCCGGTCGGCCATCTCAATACGGCGACCGGCGTGGCCGGTCTTGCCGCGATGCTCTGGCTCTACGGCGTCGCCTGGCACCAGACGATGACGGAGTCGATCGCGTGGGCGCGGACGTCGATCCCCGGGCGGCTGTCCGCCGCTCCGGCGCTGCTGCGCGGCGTGATTCCCCGTAGTCCAGTCGCGCCGGGCGATGCGCAGTGGCGCGTCGCGGGTGCGGAGACTCCCGTCGGATCCGCGACCGGGAACACCGGGCTGCCGATCGACCCGGATCTCGCCGCCCTGTGGGTCGAGCGCAGGACGCGCCTCGCCTTCCTCAGTGTCGAGGGACCGCGAATGCTCGAGGCGGGAAACTGGGCGCAGGCGATCGAGCTTTGCGGCACCTGGACGAATCTCGACCTCGACAACGCGCAGGCCTGGGGTTGCTTCGGGCGGGCGCTGCAGGCGCAGGGCAAGCACCGGGAGGCGGTGAAGGCGCTGCGCAAGGCGAAGCTGTACGATCCGACCGACGGCACCATCGACGTCGCGATCAATCGCAGCCAGCGCGGCATCGTCTCCGATTTCCTCGGCCGCCGCGGGTCCTGACGACGCGCGCGCGGCATCCTGCCGCGCCGCCGGCGATCAGCAGAAAATCCGGACCGCAGCAGCGCGGCGCTCACGGCGCCGTCACGCGTTGCCCGTCCCGCTGTTCCCCGCTTCCGCAGCCTGCTGCGCTTCGACGTCGCGGCGCACCGCGTCCATGTCGAGCGCCCGCGCGGCCGCGAGCACCTGTTCGAGCGCCGCGGCGGGCAAGGCGCCGGCCTCGGCATAGACGATGATGTTGTCGCGGAAGATCATCAGCGTCGGGATCGAGCGGATGTTGAACTGTGCGCCAAGCTGTTGCTCGTCCTCGGTGTTGATCTTGGCGAACAGGATGTCGGGATGCCGCGCCGCGGCGGCCGCGAACACGGGCGCGAACGCGCGGCACGGCGCGCACCACGGCGCCCAGAAATCGACCACGGCGAACGGATGACCGTCGATGGCGTTGGGGAAGCGCGCGGCGTCCAGTTCGACGACGGCACCGGCGGCGGCAGTGGCGGGCGGGATGGTGCGGTCGGTCATGGCATCAGTGCCAGCGCGGCCGCCCGAAGGGCACTGTGCGCCCCCTTTGGCGGCAGCGAACGAAGTGAGCGTGGGGGCCGTTCATTTGCGGATCCGGTTGATGAGGGCGGTGGTCGAGCGGTCGAACGCGAACGGGATCGGCACGAAGCGCCCGCCGGCGGCGATGGTTTCCGCGGCGCCGGCCGTGGTCGCGGCCGTATAGTCGCCCCCTTTGACCAGCACGTCCGGATGGCAGGCGACGATCAGCGCGCGGGGCGTGTCGTCGTCGAACGGGACGACCAGATCGACGGCGGCGAGCGCCGCGAGCACCGCCATCCGGTCATCCTGCGCATTGAGCGGCCGGTCGGTGCCTTTGCCGAGTCGCTGCACCGAGGCGTCGGCGTTGACCGCCACGACCAGCGAAGCGCCGAGGCCGCGCGCCTGGTCGAGGTAGGTGACGTGGCCGCGATGCAGCACGTCGAACACACCGTTGGTGAACACGAGCGGCCGCGGCAGCGCGGCGATGCGCGCGAGCGCCGTGGCTGTGGTGGCCACCTTCGCCGGGTAGCGGGCTGCGGGAATCGCGATGGGATCGGGCGTCATGGCTCGCCGCCGGGCAGGGCGGACCGCCGGACGTTGCGCGCGCTCAGGTCGTGTACTCGAAGATCTTGACGACCTTGCCGACGCCCGAGGTCGTCGCGGCGACCTGCGCGGCGGCGTCGCCTTCCGCGCGCGACACGATGCCCATCAGGTAGACGACGCCGCGCTCGGTGACGACCTTGACGTGCGTCGCCGAGAACTTGTCCGACTCGACGAAGCGCGCCTTCACCTTCGACGTGATGTAGGAATCGTTGGTGCGCGTCGACATCTCGGCATTCGGCCCGATCACGAGATAGCTGTCTACTTTCTTCACGCGGTCGGTGCCTTTGGCGACCTTGACGATGTCGTCCAGCACCGCCTTGCTCGGCACTTCGCCGGTGAGCAGCACGGTGGCGTTGTAGCTCGTGACGTTGAGGTGGATTTCGTTGCCGTAGCTGCTGCCGGCGGCGGTGTTGATCTTGAGCTCGATCGACTCGTCGTCGACCTGCGCCCCGGTCGAGCGGCGATCGTTGACGACCATCGCGCCGGCGCCGACACCCGCGACGACCAGCGCCGGCACGCAGCCCTGCAGCGCGGACAGCGCGAGCGCGGCGACGAGCGCGAGGCCGGCCGCCGCCGGCAGTGCGTGCAGGCAACCTTCCCGAGGCGCCGGCGGCCGCGCCGCGGCGGCGTTTGGTCGACCAGCGCGTGCCGTTGCGGTGTTCATTCGTCATCCCCCAGCAAGGCGTTGTCGATGGCATCGCAGAGGCAGTGGATCATGAGCAGGTGGACCTCCTGGATGCGCGCCGTCCGGTCGTGCGGGACGCACAGGTGCGAATCGCCGGCGGAGAGCATCTGGCCGATGCGGCCGCCCCCCTTGCCGGTCAGTGCGACCACGCGCATTTCGCGCTCGCGGGCGGCGTTGATCGCGGCGATGATGTTGCCCGAGTTGCCCGACGTGGAGATCGCGAGCAGCACGTCGCCCTTGGCGCCGAGCGCGCGCACCTGCTTTGCGAACACCTGGTCGAACGAATAGTCGTTGGCGATCGCCGTGAGGATCGAGGTGTCGGTAGAGAGGGAAATGGCCGGCAGCTCAGGGCGCTCGCGCTCGAAGCGGCCCACCATCTCGGCGGCGAAATGCTGCGCGTCGGCCGCCGAGCCGCCGTTGCCGCACGCGAGGATCTTGCCGTCGGCGAGCAGGCTTTCGGTCAGGATCTCCGCCGCACGGGCGACGGCGGGCGCAAGCGCATCGACGGCGTCCAGCTTGAGCTGCGCGCTGTCGGCGAAGTGCTGGCGGATGCGCTGGGTCGAATCCATCGTGGGCGGGTTGCGGACAAACGTCGAATTGTAGCAAGAATCACCGGCGTGCCGGCCGCGGCCCCTCTTCAGGCGCCGAATATGTCGCGCAGCCACTCGATCCGCGCAGGGTCGAGCGCGTCGAGCAGGATGGCATCGAAACGGCACGGCGGCGTGCGCGGCAGCCTGGCGAGATAGAGATTGGCCGCGTTGACGAGCCGGGCGCGTTTGGTCGCGGTGATGCTGGCCGCCGCGCCGCCGAAAGCGCCGCTGCGGCGCAGCCGGACCTCGACGAAGACGAGCGTGTCGCCATCGCGGGCCACGAGATCGAGTTCGCCGCAGCGGCGCCGCCAGTTGCGTTCGAGGATCGCGAGACCGCGGTGGGCGAGAAACTGCGCTGCCAGCGCTTCCGCGTGCGCACCCGCGACGGCGCGGCTCCCGGCAGGCGGCTTCGGCATGGGCGGCGGCGGGGCCGGTTACCGCGCGCGCGTCGGCGCGCGCCGTTCAGCGGCTGCCGGCGGGAACGATCTGGCCGGCACGGAACTGCAGCAGCATGGCCTCGCGCACGAATTGGCGCGAACGGTCGAGCGTGACATGCCCGGTCGCGCCGTCGAATTCGAGCTTCTCCGGCGGCGTGCCGTCGGTGAACGCCTGCGCGACACGGAAGGCGTCGACCCCCAGCGCGTAGAGGCGGTCGTAGGCGGCGCTCGGGTATTCGCGCCGGGCGATGCGGCTGAACGTCGCGGCACCGGGGTCGGCGAGCCATGGGAGATCGACGAACACCACGTTGTCGAGTTCGAGCAGTTCGCCGGGCGCCTGGCGGTCGTTCACCTGGCTGCTCGCGTAAGCCGTGACAGTGCCGAGATACGGCTTGGCGAGCGCGGCGTCCTGCGCGTCGACCGCAAGGAGGACAGCGTCGGGCGCAGCCCGGTTGAATTCCCGCCGCAGGACAGCGAGCATCTCCGGTGCGCGGTCGAAGCGCAGCGTCACCGGCGCGCCGCCGCCGGCGAGAATCCACTCCGCGACGAACGCGTCGGCAAAACGTTTCTGCAGCGCGGTCTCGCCGCCGATGACCACGACCGACTGCGCGCCGTCGGCGCGCGCGCGCCGCGCGAGCTGCCGTGCTTCGCCATCAATGGCGAGAGCGAGCGTGTACACGCGGACCGGCAGCGGGTTGCCGTCGTCGAGCTGGTTGAGCGCGATGATCCAGGGCGCGTCGCGACCGAAGCCGGCGATCGCCCTGACGTCGTCGCGGACGAGCGGGCCGACGACCACGCGCGCGCCGGACTCCTTCGCCGTGTCGAGCGCGGCCCGCACGTCGCCATCGCCGTGCGCGATCACTTCGAACTTGACCGCGGCGGTCGCGGCGGCCGCAGCGAATCCTTCCTTGACCGCGTCGGCCGCGCGGCCATAGGTTGGCGACCGCAGCGGCAGCACCAGGGCGAGCCACGCGGCCGTCCGTGGCGGTGTCGCAGCGGCCTTCGCGTCGGGCGGCCCCGCGGGGGCTGCCGGGCCGAGCGTCGCCGTGTCGGGCTCCGCTCGGGCTGCTGGCGAAGGCTGCGGCGCCGCCGGTTGCGCCTCGGCTTCGCTTGCGGCGGGAGATTGCGCGGCGGACAATGCCGGCAGCGCCAGCGCGAGCAGCGGCGCCAGCATCAGCGCGAGCGCGGCATCACGGCAGCGGCGCATCCCAGCGTTCATCAAGAACCTTCCAGCGGACCGGCGAAAACTGACGTGGACGAGAGGGAGGGGCACCGGTGTGCCGCACTGACGACCTTCACGGACGGGGAGGCGTCGCGGTTTCACGCCGTTCCAGGCACATTATATGTGGTTGCCACGCCGGTCGGAAATCTGCGTGACGTCACGTTGCGCGCGCTCGACATCCTCGGTACGGTCGACGTCGTGGCAGCCGAGGACACGCGCGTCACGGCGGTCCTGCTGCGGCATTTCGGCATCGCGGCGCGGCCCCTGTCGCTGCACGAACACAACGAGGCGACCCGTGCCGCGCGCATCGTCGGCATGTTGGGCGAGGGTCGCAGCGTGGCGCTGGTCAGCGACGCCGGGACGCCGGCGGTCAGCGATCCCGGTGCCCTGCTCGTGCGCGCGGTCCGCGACGCCGGATTCGCCGTGGTCCCGATTCCCGGCGCGAACGCGGCGATCGCGGCTGTTTCGGCTGCCGGGCTCACGGCGCCGCATTTCCTGTTTCTGGGGTTCCTCCCCGCCACCGCCAAGGCTCGCCGTGACGCGCTCATCGCCGTCGCCGCGCTGCCGTTTGCGCTGGTGGTCTACGAGGCCCCGCACCGGGTGGGCGCCACCCTCGCCGCGTTGATCGACGTGCTCGGCGGCGAGCGCGAGCTCACCGTCGCCCGCGAACTGACGAAGAAATTCGAGACGATCGCGCGCTTGCCACTTGCGGAAGCGACCGCATGGCTCGCCGCCGACCCCAACCGCCGGCGCGGCGAGTTCGTGTTGCTGGTCGATGCGCCGAAGCCCGGGACCGGCGCCGCGGGCGCGCCCGCGCCGTCGCCCGAAACCGGACGCTGGCTGCGCGCGCTGCTGGACGAACTGCCGCCTTCGCGCGCGGCACGCGTGGTGGCGGCGATGACCGGGGAACCGCGCGACCGGCTGTATGCAAGGGCGCTGGCGATGAAGCCCGGCGCTCCCGAATAGCGTCAGACCGTGTTTTTCCGTCGAGGAATCGCCATCGCTCGCGACAACGGAAAAACAGGCGCTGACCCTGCCGATGCTCCCGACGGCTGGGAGGCGCGGCTTGCCCTGCGTTTTGCGCGCCGCGACCACGCCGGCGGCGGCCACGCGCCGGACATCATCCGCGCCTGCGGCGAGCCGAACGTGCTGCCGTCGTCGACCAATCCGGCGCGCCCGTACACGATCAATACCATCGACGAGCACCTCGACATGCTGATGGTGTGCCATCACCTCGATCCGGCGATCGCCGAGGACATCGCGTTCGCGGAGTCGCGGATCCGGCGCGAAACCATCGCCGCCGAGGACATCCTGCACGACGTCGGCGCGTTCTCGATGCTGTCGTCGGATTCGCAGGCGATGGGCCGGGTCGGCGAAGTCATCATCCGCACGTGACAGACCGCGCACAAGATGAAGGCGCAGCGCGGCAAGCTCGCGCCTGACCCAGCCGCCCACGACAACCACCGGGTCGAGCGGTACATCGCGAAATACACGATCAATCCGGCCATCGCGCACGGCGTCAGCCACGCGGTCGGGTCGGTCGAAGCCGGCAAGCTCGCCGATCTCGTGCTGTGGAAACCGGCGTTCTTCGGGGTGAAACCGTCGCTGATATTGAAGGGCGGTGTGATCGCGGCAGCGGCGATGGGCGACCCCAACGCGTCGATCCGGAGGCCTACGAGGTGGGCGCCGACGGCGAGCTCCTGACCTGCGAG
>Ga0315276_10002141_pt1 | contig 17981 bp, 14 predicted proteins | sample YL17G05_0_MG_FD_204542 | JGI IMG/M metagenome (GOLD analysis project Ga0315276, IMG submission 204542) | Sediment microbial communities from Yellowstone Lake, YNP, Wyoming, USA - YL17G05_0 | ecosystem: Environmental > Aquatic > Freshwater > Lake > Sediment | place: USA: Wyoming | collected... | reverse complement strand
AGGCTAAGAGCAACAAGGTTTATCGCCTCAGTGCAATTTTTTGTGAATATCACTTCTTCCGGCTTCACATTGACAAATTCGCCGACTTTCTTATGGGCTTTCTCATACTCTTCAGAGGCTTTCTGCGACAGCTCGTGGATGCCTCTGTGCACGTTGGCCTTGTAATTATGATATAATTCAAGCATCTTTTCAAGAACTTGCTCGGGCGTCAAAGAAGTGGCCGCATTGTCAAAGTAGACGATATCTTTCTTCAAGATAGGGAAATCCGCCCTTATCCTCGTGGTGTCGATCATTTATTCTTCGCCTTTTCCCTGTAGTTCTTTATCGCATTTTTCAGAGCCTCTGTCGACAGCGCAGAGCAGTGCATCTTTATCGGTGGCAGCCCGCCGAGATCCTTCAGTATCTTGTCTTTGTTAAGTTTCTCCGCCTCTTCGAGCGTCTTGCCGAGAGCCATCTCTGTGGTCAGGCTGGCTGTCGCAACTGCAGCTATGCATCCTACTGTCTCGAAAGAAACATCAGAAAGAATCTCCTTACCGTCTTTCTTCTTCACTTTGATGAAGACGGTTGTGAAATCTCCGCAAGGGGCGCCTGCCTCGCCGACTCCGTCAGCGTCCTTGATAGTCCGTCTGTTCTTAGGGCTTTTGTAATGCTCTATCACTTTTTCAGTATAGATGTTCGCCATACAATCACCAAAATTATAACACCGTTATATTTTAATAGTGCCGTCTTACTATATAAATATATTTCAGTGGAATGATTTGTAGTGAATGAATGGGAGGCATATTGGGTGATTTTATGAAAAATATACTTGTTATTGGAGCAGCGGGACAGATCGGGACAGAGTTGACAATGGCTCTGCGCGAGAAGTACGGGAACGAGAACGTTGTCGCAGGAATCAACAAGACACTGCCGAGCGACGAGGTCAAGAACTCCGGACCGATGGAAACAGTAAATGCGATGAGCATAGACGAGATAGAGAACGTCGTCAAGAAGCACAGCATAGATACGATATTCCATCTGGCTTCGCTGCTGTCCGCGGTCGGCGAGAAAAATCCTGACTTAGCGTGGAGCGTCAACATGGGGAGCCTCAAGAACATACTAGACCTCGCGAAGAAGCACAACCTGAAAGTGTTCTGGCCCAGTTCCATAGCGGCATTCGGCCCGACGACCCCGAGGACTGACACACCGCAGTCAACGATACTCGAGCCGAACACGATGTACGGCGTCACAAAGGTGGCCGGCGAGCTGCTCTGCAACTACTACTTCAACAAATACGGCGTCGACGTGAGGAGCGTCAGATACCCGGGAATAATAAGCTACAAGACCCTACCCGGCGGCGGGACGACCGATTACGCTGTCGACATATTCTTCAAGGCGATAAAGGACGGGAAGTACACATGCTTCCTCAAGAAGGACTCGACTCTCCCTATGATGTACATGCCCGACGCGATCAAGGCGACGATAGACATAATGAACGCCGACAAGGAGAAGATAAAAGTCAGGACAAGTTATAACCTGGCCGCGATCAGCTTCTCGCCGGAGGAGCTCTACAACGAGATAAGGAAGCATGAACCAAACTTCAAGGTAGATTATGTGCCGGACTTCAGGCAGAAGATAGCGGATTCATGGCCTAAAACAATAAATGACTCGGTGGCGCGCAAGGACTGGAGCTGGAAGCACTCATACGACCTGAAGAAGATGACGGAGGACATGCTGGTGAACCTGAGGAAAATCCTCAGGTGAACGTATTTAAACCTTAGATTTAAATACTCTCATACTCAATACGCAAGTGATAATTATGGCATATGATCAATACCTGTCAGCAGGGATGCACATCGGAATGAAGCAGCAGACGAAAGACATGAAGAGATTCGTCTACAAGGTCAGAGATGACGGCCTCGCTGTGCTGGACCTGCAGACGATAGACAAGAGGATCAAGGCCACTGCTAATTTTCTTAAAGACTACAAGAAGATAATGGTAGTTTCCAGAAAATCCATCGGCTACAAGCCCGTGAAGATGTTCGCCGATGCAGTCGGAGCCAAACCTATCATAGGAAGGTTTTTACCAGGAACCATAACCAACCCTTCTTTCAGGGGATATTACGGCCCTGATGTCCTTGTTGTTACAGACCCTTCTGTTGACAGGCAGGCTGTCATAGAGGCTATGAAGATGAGGATACCTATCGTCTCTTTGGTCGACACTTTCAATGAGCTAACATGCCTGGATCTTGTCATACCTTTGAACAACAAAGGAAGGAAGTCGCTGGCGACGTTCTATTGGATGCTTGCGAAGGAATTATTGAAGTCCAAAGGCGTAATCAAAGAGGATGGGGAGTTCAAGTTCACTGCCGACAATTTCGAGTCAAAAGAAGAAGGCAGATAAACAACTTCTGACATAATTATTTTATGAAAATAAGGGAGCCAGCAGTGGCTGGAAGCTTCTATCCGCTGGGAGCCTCAGAACTTAAAAAAACTATAGAGAAATTCTTTTCACTAGTTGAGGCAAAGCCTGTGGAAGCCAGGATGATAGTCTCCCCGCACGCCGGATATGAATACTGCGGCAAGACGGCCGCTTCAGTCTACAAATCGGTTGAAGGCAAGTTTGACACCATCGTCATCATAGGCCCAAACCACAGCGGCAGCGGTGCCGGCGTTGCGATTTCTCTGGACACTTGGAAGACGCCGCTCGGAAACATTCGCGTCGACGAGGAATTTGCCAAGGCGCTGATGAAAGGCTCTATCATCACTGAAGACTATAAGTCTCATGCCAAGGAGCACAGCATCGAAGTGCAGCTGCCGTGGCTGCAGCATAAATTTGGAGATTTCAAGTTCGTCCCCATTTCTATAAGTTCAGATTACTTTGACGCCAAGTCATGCAAAGAGATTGGAACTAAAATCGCCGAGGTCTCAAAGAAGCTGAAAAGGAATATTCTGATAGTCGCGAGCTCCGACTTCACTCACCACGGCTCGATGTATGACAATGCCATCTACAAAGGCACGTTAGTACAGGTTCTGAAGAAGATCAAGGACGCTGACACTGTCGTCGCGCAGTGCGTGACGAAGCTGATGCCAGAGAAACTTATCGATGTGTGCGATGAAAATAAATGCACCGTGTGCGGATACGGCGCGATAGCTGCGGGCATGTGGGCTGCGAAAGCGCTCGGCGCGAAGAAAGGAGAAGTAATAGGCTACTCCACCAGCTATGATGTCTCAAAGGACGCGAACGCCATCGTTGGCTACTGTGGGATAGCAATATATTGAGGTTTCCTTCAATAGATTCTATGAAAGACATCATACTCAAGCATGCGCTTCTCAACGCTCAGGATTTCGGAGGCAAGGCGAACCCTGGTTCTGTCATAGGAAAAGTGATAGCGGAGAAGCCGGAACTGAAGAGCGACATGAAGACCGTCGGTATGACTGTGGCGCAAGTCGTCAAGGAAGTCAATTCATGGAGTTCTGACAAGCAGAAAGCGGAGCTGAAAAAGTTCGGCGAGATAAAGAAGATAGAAAAGGTCCAGAGAGAGGGGCTGCCGCCGCTTCAGAACGCTGTAATGGGAAAGGTCGTCACGCGATTTCCGCCGTTCCCGTCCGGAGCTCTGCATATAGGCAACATGAAGCCGTGTGTCACATCCTACGAATATGCGAAGATGTACAAAGGGAAGTTCATTGTGAGGATAGACGACACCGACCCGAACCCGGAGAAAGTGAAGAAAGAGAACATCGACTTCATTAAAAAAGATCTGGCAGCGATGAAGATCAAATACGATAAATTCTATCTATGCTCATCGAATTTTGACAGGCACTATAAGCTGGCTGAAAAACTGATCAAAGAAGACAAAGCCTATATCTGCACATGCCCGCCGATGATGGATCTTGAAGGGAAGCATGCGTCCGCCAGCAAGAAAGAATGCTCTTGCAGGGGCAACAGCACCGAGAAGAACCTCAATCTTTGGAAGCAGATGCTCTCCAAGAAGATACAGCCCAGCGGAGCTGTAGCGAGGCTGAAGACGGACATAAACGACCCGAACCCCGCGCTGAGGGATCCTGTTATGATGAGGATAAAAGACGGAAAGAACCCGACGACAGGAAAGGAACATTGGGTGTACCCTTCGTACAACTTCAGCGCCCTGATCGAGGACCATGACGAGGGCGTCACGCACATACTCAGAGGAACAGAGCACGCGTTCAACACGATAATACAGAAGAAAGTCTGCGACGCCCTGGGATGGAACGATTATAATCCTGTCACTATCAACTTCGGATTCATGTACATGCCCGGCGAGAAAGTTCATAAAAGATTCATAAGAGACGGCATCGCAGCCGGAAAGTTCACCGGATGGGACGACCCGAAACTAGGGCAGTACGGCCTGGTTAGAGCGCTGATAAGAAGGGGGATAACCCCAGAAGCGATGAAGAACATGATCATAGAAATGGGAGTCACGCCGCAGACCGTCCATTTCGACTGGGAGAAGTTGTATACAGAGAATAGAAAAATCATAGACAAGAAGTCAAAGAGATACTTCTTTGTGTCGGATCCCATAGAGACTAAACTGGACAAGCTGACTGCTAAGTCGGCGAAAGCTCCGGCGTATCCCGGCAAGAAAATATTCAGGAAGATACCAACATCAAAGAAAATATTCGTCGAAAAGCTAGACTTTATAGCAAATAGAGAAAGAGAGGTCAGGCTGATGCATTTCTGCAACGTTTATTTAGATCACTCTTCGAAGGTCACTGACAAGGCTCTCAAGGACGTCCCAAAGATCCACTGGGTGGGGACGAAGAACGTCAAGGTAAAGCTCATAATGCCTGACGGGACAGAAGTTAATGGTCTGGCTGAGCCGGACGTGAAGAAGGCCAAGGTCAATGACATGGTCCAGTTTGAAAGAGTAGGGTTCGCCAGGTGCGACGGCAAGAATGTCTTCTACTTCGCGCACAAATGAAATATATACCTTTAAATACTTTACAAACCGAATAAAGCTTACAAAAATTGATAAGATGAACTAATGATATGAGGTGATTTGAATGGCAGACGAAAATACAATTCTACAAGCTATAGAAGTGGCCAAGAACACAGGGAAGATAAGGATTGGCACAAACGAAGCTACCAAAGCTATTGAAAGAGGCATCGCAAAGCTGATAGTGACAGCTGAAGACGTGCAGCCGAAGGAAGTCGTAATGCACATAGGCCCGCTATGCAAAGAGAAGAGAATACCTTACGCGAAGGTCAAAACAAAACAGGATCTTGGCAGGGCAGCTGGAATAAACGTCCCGACAGCGGCTGTGGCAATAATAGACGAAGGCGACGCCAAGAAGATCATAGAAAAAATAGCCAAGGAAGAATGATTATTTTATGGCAGACAGACCGCAGGATGCAGTACCGGCAGAAGTCGTTCAGATACTCGGAAGGTCAGGCCTGAAAGGCGTGACGCAGCTGAGATGCAAAGTCATGGACGGCAACGACACCGGCAAGGTCCTGGTAAGAAACGTCCTCGGACCGGTCAAAAAAGGAGACATAGTCATGGTCAGAGAGACTGAGATGGAAAGCTCCGGAGCAATGGGGTCCAGGTGAATCGCATGAAGTGCTCATTTTGCAACAACGAAATAGAGAGAGGCACCGGGAAGATGTATGTCAAGCTAGACGGCAAGATTTTCTATTTCTGCAGCTCCAAGTGCGAAAATAATCTTCTGAAGCTCAAGCGAAACCCGGTCAAGTTCAAGTGGACCAACAAGGAAAAGAAAAAGGTCGAGTGACATGATAATAGGGCTGGATGAGATCAAGAGATTGAATCTCGTCGAGGGCCTCTGCGACCGGGAGATCAACAACCCTGAAGGCACAGGCGTCGACCTCAGGGCCGGCAAGATTTTTATTCTGGACGGAAAGGAGACGGGATTCCTGCATATCGACACAAGGAAGGGCCCGAGCTGCACTTTATTGGCTGAGTACGAGGAAGGAAAATCGAAGAAAATCGTACTCGAGCCCGGAAAAACTTATGTCATACAGACGATAGAATACATGAAGACGCCGCTCAACCTTGTTGGAAGGTTCTACCCGAGGGCCAATTTGTTCTTAGCTGGTTTGCTTGTCCAGGGGCAGAAGGCGGATCCCGGATATCAAGGGACAGTGCAGTTTACGCTGACTAATATCAGCGGCCTGCCGTTCGAGCTAGAGCTCGGCGCGAGGATAGCGATGCTGATGTTTCACGAGGTGAAAGGAACTACTTCTGAGTACAGAGGGCAGTGGAAAGGCGGAAGGCCTTTCATTGATAAAGAAGAAAATCAGGTTTAGTCTTCTGAGACTCTAGGAGCAAGGACGCATCCGAAGTAAACATTCTCTCCCTTGAACTCTATCTTCATCGGATAGTCTGTTCCGAGCCTTATCTTCGCAGTCTTAGAAAGCTTTGACGCTTTCATTATCTTCTTCAGGTAGTCCAGAGGATACCTAGATCTCACGGCTTCTGGCGCTGTTATGTCTGTCACGGTCTCGTCGCCCTTTATTGCATCAAGCTCGATCTTAGTGCTGTTCCCCTCGGCAATCATCCTCAGCTTTTCAGGAGACAGTTCAAAGATGACAGAATCAGCGATTATGTCGGCGTCGGCTATGCCCTGGTCCAGTATGTCGCTCATGACGTCGGCTGTCGCGTGGAACTCCAGCTGGCTTATCGGCGGAATCTCCTCGGTTGACAGATCCAGCAAAGGCACCGCGAATTTCCTCACGGTTTTTCCCTCAAGCGTGATTTCCAGCTTGCTCTTCTCATCGTCAAGCTTCAGTGTCAGCTTGTCGCCTGATCCGGCCCTTTTTAATATAGTCAGGAAATTGAGGAGGTTGAGCCCTATCGACTCCTCTTTGTCGAATTTGTACTCTTCGAACAAGGTAGATTTGAGCTTCAAATCAATAACAGCTACCATCGCTCTGTCTGCGGCTATCAGGTCTATGGAATCCTTCCTTATCTTAAAGATGCCTTCATCGATGATCTGAGAAATGGTATCGACGCTGTCCTTCAATGTCTTCGGATCCGATGTACTGGCGCTAAACATAACTATACCCCCTCTTCTATATCTTACTGCACGCAGATTTATATAATTCTAGGTCGAAGCCGTCCAAAGACTGGATGCACTCTCCTTTGCACTCGAAGCCTTCTATCAGCGGCAGCACGCGCGCTATCACCCTCACGAGCTGGCCCTGCTTGACGCTCTGAGAATCATCAAAAAGTATCTCTATCTGCGACGACCCGTCGTCGAGCATGACAGAATTATTTCCGGTCCCTATCACGGTCCCGAGGAGCCTGACTCTGATGTCTTTGTCCGGCTGTATCTCAACTATCTTCTTCTCGACAGCCGCTCTTCTCTTTCTGACCATGTTCGCAGAATCTTCAGGCATATCAATTATAGACCTAACAGAAATAAATAGGTTCTTCACCCTGCCAGAAGGTTTAAATGGGGGAACATTTTAATAGGATTATGGTGCTCGAGTCGATAGTCTCTGCGAGAGAAGTTGAAAAGAGGCCTGCTGACATGCTGATACTCAGCTTCTTCATCACGCTGATAGTCGTGATGACGTCATATTTCATATTCCCGGAGTACACGGGAATAATACTTCCCCTTTTGGTCACAATATCAATGACGCCTCTGGTCTACAAGATATTCGCGGTCGAAGAGAGGATCGAGAGGAGGCAGGCCGAGAAGCTGATACACATCGGATTCGTCCGCAGGCACGAGAAGACGATAAAGATACTGACATACTTCTTCATAGGCAGCTTCCTGGCGGTGTTCCTGCTGATGCTGGTGATGCCTGAAGACGTCCTTCAGATGATGTTCAAGCCGCAGATAGACGCTATCAAGGCGATAACAGGATATGCTTCATATACAATATCAGGCTCTGCAGTGTCTGGTTCGGCCATGTCAGATATCGATGTGTTCGAGATGATAACCATCAACAACCTCAAGGTCACAGGATTCGCCTTTTTGCTTTCATTCCTGTTCAGCACAGGTTCTTTGTTCATACTTTCGTGGAACGCCTCCATACTTGCTATATTCTTAGCCACGTTTGTGAGAAAGGGGCTGGTCGGCGAGTTCTTCACCTTCACAATAGGCATACTGCCGCATACTCCCTTGGAGATGTTCGCATACTTCTTCGGAGCAATAGCTGGCGGTATGCTGTCTGTAGGCTTCATAAGGGAGAAATGGGGCGGGAGAGAACTGCACCTGGTCCTCAAGGACTCGCTGGCGATGCTGGTGATAGCGGTGTTCTTAGTTGTACTAGGGGCCGCAGTAGAAGCTTATATTTAGGTTTATCGCTCTTATTTCCTATAAGGGCTCGTAGTCTAGCTTGGTTAGGATTCGAGGTTCGGGACCTCGTGGCCGGTGTTCAAATCACCGCGGGCCCACCATCTTCTCAGAAAAAAAGGTTTATATTGCTCAAAGTGCAATTATTTTCAAATAAAAACAGGAGGCTTACTAATGAAAAATTTCAATTTAGCGATATTGACACTAGTTCTAGGACTTATGATGACGAGTACTATAGGATACGCACAGTGGTATTCTATAGGCGAGTATAAGAGTGATATAATCACACCAACCAATGTTACCAACCCCGGTGGAATCGATCCTAACTTTCAGCCCGGACCAAGCGGCAACTCTCTATCGACCATGGGTTTTGACAACTCTGCAGGCGATTGGGAGTTCTACGGATTCGATTTAGGAACTACCCTTATTCAGAGTGATGATTTCGTAGGACAGTTCATAATAACGACACCAGTGGATGGTTTCCGAAGCGGTGCCGGAGTTTCGGAAGTAGCTTTCGGCTTCATCAACCAGACAACTTCGATACCGTTTCCAACTCCAGTATTTACGAATATACTGATGGTGAAATTTGTTTCTAACAATGTAGCCGACCCAGATACCAATATGGTCATAGAATATTATGACGATAGCAATGCTGGTGGGCCGGATAACACAAGCACAGGAACTGCGAATGCAATCGACGAAAATACAACTTATGTCGTAACAGCAAGTTATGACGGTTCAGCGACAGAGTTCACAGTCTCGATATACGACCTCGAAGGAAACCTTGTAGATTCAGGGTCGGTTGACACAGGTCAAGGCGCAGGTTTCTCAGTTGATACGATTGCCACATTTTCAGGAACAAACGGTGGTACCAGTGATCAATTCCTGAGTCCATGGTTAATCCACGGCTTCGGAGGAAATAACGGGACCACAATGGAAAAGCAAGTTGTAACATCAAACGGCGATTTTGTGTTCAAATGGAGCGACAACACCGATGCAACAAAGACTCCGAAGGGCGGAGTGCAAGATCTTAAAATCCAAGAAACCCTTCCTCCAAACGAGGACATAGGCTATCTAGAAATCAACGCATCCGCAGCCGGTGTGCCGATACCTATGCAATTCCTCACAGCAGCTGCGTTCGGTAGCGCTGCTGACGGAGGAGACAGAGGAAAATCATACCTGCACATGGGCGCCATACTGAGCGGCTTCTTCACAAGCCACACAGGCAGCTTGATATCTGACTGGATTTATGTCGAGATATTGACAGCGAGCAATTACACAATAACAGGCGTTTATCGATGCCCATCCGCGACAGGCTTCGGCTCGATATCGTCCGGATGCTCTGGATTCGAATATCCGACGTCAAGGACACAGACAACGATGAACGGTGTGCCTGTAGCAAAAATACCTAACCAGGGAGGAGGAAGCGGTCCTTCGCCTGCTGGCGGATCATACAACTGCACAGGTAATGCAGCCATCGACGACCCTAGATGCTACGAGGTAACGATAGGCAACGCTACGTTGCAGGTATTTGACACTAACTGCTACGACGAGACGAACGGAAAGAGCACGAACGTCACTCTGAACGCTTTCAGCACGATGACAACGTTGTGCAACGCCACGGTCTACCACGGCGAGGGCTGCCAGGCTTTCAACGGCACAATAGGCGGCAACAGCCTGATAGGCAAGTTCTTCGACTCTACGAAAGACAACACGACATGCACAGCCAACAGCACAAAGAATTGCGTTCTTAACGTAAGCTGCGCGGCAGTGAGCACATGCTCCGCTGACGGCATGAACCAGACAGTGGAGTGCAGATACACCATGTACTACAACGCCAACAATACCACATGGACAGGATGGATGAATGTCACGGACGTCCACGGAACGATGGGCTACAACTCCAGCACTATACCAGTAGAGAACCTGAACGCGCTGAACGTGACAAACGCCACGCTGAACCTGGGCACATTGGCTCCAGGAGCGAACACAACAACGCACACAAACGGCACGAACATAGAGAACGGCGGAAACATCAAGATAGACCTGAACCTCAACGGAACAAGCGTGTTCACCTGCCCGACAGTACCGAACATAGGGATTGGCAATCTGACCTACGACCTTACAAGTGCGACAGGATACGGATCAGGCACGGCGCTGACGATAAGCGCAACGGCTAAGACGACGTTCAACCTCGACTCAGCGGTAGGATCTTCAGGCGTTCCTACAGCCACGAACAAATACCTGTACTGGGGTATGGGCATGCCAATGGGCACAGTCGGTGGCCAGACATGCAGCGCGACGATAAGAGTAGCCGCGATAATGGACCAGTAGGTCCATTTTTTTCATTTATTTTTCTGGGGTCCGAAAACCCCATGATTCAATTATCCTAGCTAAAGCTTTCTAGAAAAAACCAGGAACCCTGTGTGGCCGAGCATCTGAGTCTTCGGTCTTGTATATGTTTTTGATCCAATCTGGCACTGCCAGTTTCTGAGGATGTTCTCGACTATCATAGGTCGCGTGAACTCCATATCTTCCAGCTGCTTGCACATGTTCTGCACCTGCTCCATATGGAGGCAGAATATGCAGAGCCATCCTCCGGGCTTCAAGACGCTGTTTGCCTTCTTGATGTTGGGCTCCTGCATGTCGAGGGTGACTACGTCAGCATCTTTCTCCTTGCACGCAGAAAAATCTTTGTTGGTGATAATGATATTCTCCAACCCTGACCTTTTTACATTATCCGCAGCGCCCTTTGCGAAGTCGGGATTTCTCTCGTAAGAATACACCTTCTTTGCGTGCGCCCCGAGGAATATCGCCAGAAATCCAGAACCTGTCCCTGAGTCGACTATGATAGAATCTTTCCCCAGACCGGTTATAGCCAGGATTATCGACGCGTCCTTGGGTATTATCGCCTGCGGCAGCCGCTTCGCCCCCTTCTCCAGGAAGTCAGTCACAGTCGGCTCGACCACCGTATACTTCTCAGGCCCGAATTTAACCACCTTTCCAAACTTCTTTCCTACCATCTTGTCCAAATCAACTGTACCGTCTTTGGTGGAGAACCTCCCTTCGCACTTGACAAGGTATTTCCTGTCCTTGTTCACAAGAAGTATCTTCTGGCCCCTGGTTATCATACTAATTCTTTGATGAAAGGAGGTATAAAAATAAGCCTATTTGCCCGAATAGCGCGGTTTAGACGGTCTAAACGCTTAAATACGTAATATTCAATATATTTGTTAGGGATGAATATGAAGGGAGAGATATCAGGCAGTCTCCTGGCGTTAATTATAGTCATAACCATAGTCATAGCTGCGTCTGCAGTCCTTTACGGCAGCAATTCCGCAACAGGTTTCGCGCTGCACAAAGATCAGCAGCCTTCTGCGCCTGATTTACCGCCGGCGCCTGACCAGCCGCCAGTGCAGCCATCTGACCAACCTGAAAGTCAGCCTGCTCCGACGGGAATGGAGCTCGGAGTTCCTGCAGGCGAGCCGAGTGTTCAGGGAGAACCGCAGCCGCCAGGCGACATGCAGATACTGAACGTCAACACCTGTAGGAACATAACAGTTGCTGGTACTTACAACCTTGACAACAATCTTTCCAACGTTCAGGCAGCAAGCTGGGACAGATGCCTGTATATCAACGCATCAAATGTATACCTGGACTGCGGCGGAAACTCCAAGAATCTAACCGACTTTGTCGGCGACGGCGACGCCATCTATGTGAACAAGAGCGCTACTAATGTCACGATAACTAACTGCTACATCTACAATTATGCCAACTCAGGAATACTTCTTAGCTCAACGAATTACTCAAAAGTATTCAACAACTTTTTAAATGGCACCGGCATTGAAATCTGGGATTCCTTCCACAACAATGTGTCCAGCAACAACATATCTCAGGCCGGATCAGGAATATTACTGTCTTTGGGGGCTTCAACACCCAGCATGAACAACACCATATTCAACAACAATATCTCGGCCAATTATGCCATTTACCTCTGGGGGCCAGGGAACAACATACTCCGCAATGTGATTACGACAGGCAACCAGCGTGCAATCGATCTTGCGTTGGGCACATCTGACAACAATGTCATAGATGGCAACGTGTTGAATGTAACAGATGGATACGGCATCTTTGTGACAACAAACGGCGTCACAAACTCTACAATAAAGAACAACACTCTCATATGCACAGGCGCGTCTGGATACGGCATCTGGATTGACACTACAGCATATCAGAATTATTCCGTTATAGGGAACAATGTAACAAACTGCCCTGGTGCTGGAATAAATATTCTCAGCGGTAATCTGACAAAATTTGAAAACAACACCGTGACGAGCTGCGATTTATCGATAGATTCCGCAGTCGGCAACGGCGGGTTCTTGAATAACACAACCATCGGAAACGTATCAGCCAATATCACCTATGGTGGCGGCATAAGGATAAGGTCCGCTGTCTATCCAGGATCAAATGCGACTGGACAAAAGAACATCGGAAAATTCATCAACATATCCAACACTTCCGCCAACACCTGGGTGCTGATCAACATATCATACAACAGCACCGACATCATCAACAACAAGATCTCTGACACCTCCCTCAGGATATGGAAGAACTCCTCCGGGGTATGGAGCAAGAACCTCAACCTGACAGGCGCTCTGCAAGAGGGCGTTGACAGAACCAAGAAATATGTCTACGCCAACATATCGAACTTCTCATCCATCTTCGCGCCGATGGGCAGCTCACAAGTTTCAGAATGCACGAACCTGACATCGGCTGACACAGAATACAGTCTTGCTAACAACCTCACAGGCAACCAGTCCCACGCGATATGCGTAGACGTGCAGGCTGACAATGTCACGCTGGACTGCGCAGGATACGGCATAAACGGCACCTCTTCCGGAACAACATACGGAACCGTTACTGAAATTTACAACAGGACCACCATCAAAAACTGCAGGGTCACCAACTATTCCTATGGAATCTACTTCCATATCAGCTACAACAACACAGCCTACAACAACACAGCCTACAACAACACAGCCTACGGGCTTGCTGTCTCAGGCGGCTCAAACAACACCCTCTACAACAACACTGCCTACAACGACACCACCATGGGGATTTACATCACCTCGTCCAACAGCAATGTCACCGACAACAAGCTATACTCAAATGCTTATGGACTGGGAGCAGACACAGTCGTAAACTCAACATTCAGAAACAACACAGCATATAACAATGGAGAAGGATTCTACCTTTATCACACATCCCAAAACAACACATTTGCCAACAACACAGCCTACAACAATTCAGATGTGGGAATCTTTATCCTTTCAGGCTTCAATAATACCACCGTCGTCAACAGCACAGTGTACAACAACTCCTACGGAATCTATATTTCTCAAGCATCAAACAACACGTTCACAAATAACAATATATCATTCAACAATGCTTGGGATTTCTATTCAAACTCATCCTCGAACAACACCGTCACTAACATGACCACAAATGACACGACCTCAAGCTTCACATACGCAGGAAACGTTAGCGTCAAGTCAGTCACAGCGCCAGTAGGCGGCTATCCGTCAAAATACAGAAACGTCAGTAAATATCTGAATGCGACAATCAATACAGCCGCAGCCGGCGATTGGATGCTTCTGAATATATCGTATAACGCCTCGTTAGTCACAGAGAGAGGACTCACGGAGAACCAGCTGATAATGATGAAGAACAATACGACCGGATGGTTTGACGCGTCGAAGTTCGCCAACGGCGGCACGCAGTACGGCGTCAACACTGCCAATGACTATGTGTGGTCGAACATAACCAACTTCGGGAGCGTGTTCGCGCCGCTGGGAGACACAACCAGAGTGTCTGACTGCATGAATCTCACGATACCTTACACTGACTATTCTCTCAGCAACAACCTCACCGGCGTTCAAGCTGGCTGGGACAGATGCATATACATCAACGTCAGCAATGTAACCTTGGACTGCGGCGGCGTGCTGAACAACATAACAGGAACGACGCGCGCCAGCAATTCCGGGATATACGTCGACAACACCATCGAGAACCTGACGATCAAGAACTGCTATGTCATCAAATATTACCGTCCGATACATGCGGAGTATGCAAAATACGCCAACATAACGAACAACACACTGTATGATGCTGATGTAGCGCTGCACCTTGATTTCGTCGACAACAGCTCTGTAAGCAGCAACAATGTCTCATCATTCTCATCCGCTGGGATCCAACTCAACACCGGCGAGAACAACACCATCATCGACAACAACGCCAGCAACACAACATCTACAGCCTCCACCTCAGGGATATGGCTTCTGAACTCCAGGCTCAACAACATGACTAACAACTTATTGACAAAGAACTGCTACGGGATATATTTTGTCGCTTCAGATAACAATACTGTATATAGCAACACGCCTTTCAACAACTCATATTCAGGAGTCCGCATAGAGAGATCGAGCAACAACACAATCTACAGCAACAACGTCTCTGAGAACTATCTCTACGCGTTCTATATAGACGGGTCAATAGGGTCTTCGGACAGCAACAACATCACCAACAACACTATGGTCAACATATCATTTTCACCGGTGCGCATCACAGCAACCTCGAGGAACAACACCTTCGCCAACAACAACGCGACGTCCCTGAAGGACCCCAACTATGACTTCTATTCGGACAGCGCCACCGGTAATGTCATAATAAACTACCTGATAAACGGGACGAACACCAACTTCACATACGGCGGATCTATGACCATGAGGAAGACGTCGCACGTCTCCGGAATAGCTGCCGATCCTGCCGGTTACAGGAACATATCGGAATACAGGGATTTGACAGGAGTCGGCTGGGTGTTCCTTAACATCTCGTACAACGCTTCATTGGTGGCCGGAAGGGGTATGACTGAATCTGGTCTGATAATGTTCAAGAACAACACAACGGGCTGGTATGACGCCTCTAAGTTCGCATCCAGCTACGGTTTCGACAATGTTTCCGACTATGTCTGGGCGAACATAACAAACTTCGGGAGCGTGTTCGCGCCGATGTGGCAGAATACAAGCCAGATCACAGGCTGCGTCAACCTCACCACAAACGACACCTATTACACTCTGGCAACCAACCTGAGCAAAGTACAGATAGGACAGGATTACTGCATCAACATAACCGCATCCAATGTAACTTTAGACTGCGGTGGCATAGCAAATAACTTAACAGGCAACAAGAGCACCGGCTGCAACATCGGAATAGCCGTCGGCTATAGTAATACACCCGGAGTAAGAGTCAATAATGTCACGGTAAAGAACTGCTATATTTACAAGTATAACAGCGAAAACCTGTTGGTCCAGGCGTCAGACGGCACAACATTCACTGACGGAGCGTTGATCAACGCCAGTTCTAGTGGAGCATGGATGATCTACAACAACAATTTCTCAATTATCAACACTACAATCAATTATAACGACAACAACGGCGTCTATGTTTTCGCGAGCAATTATAGCAATATAATAAACAACAGCATGAACAACAACAGCTATGCAATTTCTATGACTAGCTCTTCAGACGACAACATAACCAACAACACAATCACAAACGCGTCATACGGAATCTCAGTCAACAGTCTGACTGCGTCTCTGATTGACAATAATACAATAGTCAGAAGCACAAGTGATGGAATCAACGGTGTATTGCATGACAGCAATATCACAAACAACAACATCATCAACACAAGCAGCTGGGCAATAGGCATCAACGGATACAATAACATAGTAAGCAACAACACCGTCAACCGCGCCACGCTCGGAGGGATAGCGATCTCCCAATCTAACGACAGCATGGCAGCGAACAACGTCATAAACGACGCCCAATCCACCGCCTCGATCTATACAGGTGACTCAAGAAACATCACTTTCATCAACAACAATGTTAGCACGACATCCTCCGCATGGGACTATTATCACTATCCAGATTCCGTCCTCGCGTCGAGGAACATCACAGTTATCAACCTCACATCAAACGGAACAATAATGAGCTTCAACTACAACGGGAGCATAAAGCTGAGGTCGGCATCGACAGCAGCTGCAGACCCGTCGGGATACAAGAATGTCTCGAAGTATGTCAATGCGACCAACGAGACTAGAGCATGGCTGATGCTCAACATAACTTACAATGCGACGCTCGTCAGCGAGAGAGGAATGACTGAAGCTGGCCTGATAATGTTCAAGAACAACACCACAGGATGGTTCGATGCGTCAAAGTTCGCCAACGGCTATGGTGTCGATACTGCCAATGACTACGTCTGGGCGAACATAACAAACTTCGGAAGCATATTCGCCCCGATGTGGATGAACACCAGCGTGGATGGCTGCAGGGATCTGACGGTATCTAACACTGAATACACATTGGTAAGAAATCTCACAGGCAGACAAGCAGGCAAATCATACTGCATACGCATAAGCGTACCTAATGTGACGCTAGACTGTGGCGGACAGGCGAATAATATTACTTCCAACAGCCCTGGCAATGACAATATCGGAATCTGGGTATACAGCGCTCTTGGCGGATTCGACAACGTCACGGTAAAGAACTGCTATATAGTCGGGTACGATACTGCGATAGATTCATACTATATCAATCATCTGAGCCTGATAAACGATACGTCTGTGAGCGCAACATACATATCAATGTGGCTCGAAGGCTACAATGACAACCTCTACATACTCAACAACACCGTCGACGACGGAGATTACAAAGGAATTATGCTAGAAGGCGGAAACAATGTCACAATTATCAACAGCACCATCAAGAACACTAAATACAGCGGCGGCGGAGACGGAACTGGGCTGTATCTGACCGGCAATTATTACACAGCAAAGGTGTACATAGCTAACAACAACTTCACAAGCAACTATTTCGGTGTAGAACTAGACTACTTGAACAACGCCACTCTTGACAACAACAACATAACCAACTCAACCAGCTGGGACTTTGTCAGTTCAAATATCTATAATGTCACAGCGCACAATTTCACGCTGAACAACACCACTTCGAGCTTCTCTACAGAGGGGAGCCCATTCATGAAGAACGTCGTGACGCCTCCAGCGGACCCGGCAGGATACAACAATATATCACAATACCTGAACATAACAAACTATTCGACAGATACATGGATGCTCATAAACATGTCCTACGACGAGGCTTACCTGACATCGCTCGGGCTCGATGAGCCAGGCCTAATAATCATGAGAAACGGTAGCGGCACCTGGGATGATGCATCGAAGTTCGCGAGCTCATACGGTGTCAACACCGCGAACAACTACACATGGTCGAACATAACCAGCTTCGGCATCGACTATGTTGGCAGCATATTCGCCCCGATGTGGCGCAATGTTAGCCAGGTGACCGGCTGCACGAACCTGACGTCACCGGATGTTGTCTATGAGCTTCAGAACAGCCTCACAGGCAACCAGACAAGATCATCCGGATACAGGCCGTGCATCGACGTGCAGGCGGACAACGTCACGCTGGAATGCGGCGTTTACAATATAACGGGCAACGTGGCCGCAGGCAACACAGTCGGCATATACATCAACAACCATGACGATGTCAGAATCAAGAACTGCGATGTCTCAAGATACTACAACGGAATCGGCATGGAGTACTCCGAGAACGTCAGC
>Ga0315276_10002138_pt1 | contig 17987 bp, 13 predicted proteins | sample YL17G05_0_MG_FD_204542 | JGI IMG/M metagenome (GOLD analysis project Ga0315276, IMG submission 204542) | Sediment microbial communities from Yellowstone Lake, YNP, Wyoming, USA - YL17G05_0 | ecosystem: Environmental > Aquatic > Freshwater > Lake > Sediment | place: USA: Wyoming | collected... | reverse complement strand
TTATTTATGCAATCAGGCAATTACTCCAGCAAAACAAAAACTGACAGCAAATGATAAGAAAGTAACCTGTAAGAATTGTAAACAAATATTGGATATAATACAATGAAAAACGGACAAGGAAGTAAAAGGGTATTGGATTTATTTGATTTAAGATTACTTAATGATTTGCATAAAAATAAAGTATTAGGGATTATAGAGCTTAGCAAAAAGTATAAAATTGCTCCAGCAAACCTTAAGGTGCACTTGGATAGATTAGAAAAGTATGGATTTTTAATGATTTGCATTTTACCATTCAAACCAAAAGGTTATCCATGTGTTGTTTATAAGAAAATACCAATAACAACATTTGAAGGAATGTACTTATCAAGGTTATTTGACAGAGGTTGAAAGCAGGTTAAGATGTCTTCCCCTAACAGATTTCATTCTTTCCTGCCAACAAATTTTCTGAAAGAAAACTTTATATAGAAGTTAAACTCTTACATTAAGTAATGTTATTATTTTTATTATTAAAGAGAGTGATGTATTCTGATAGATTTAGAAAAACTTAAAGAGTTAGAAGACCATAAGCATAAGCTCAAATTAGAGCAAATTAAACAGTTAGAACTGTTAGAAAAGACTAAACAATTCAACAGAAAAGAAATTTTAAGGATTAAACAAGCTCAGGACAGAGAAAGATTTAAGGAGATTTCTAAAGAGGATTAAATGAAAACTACTAAAAACTACGAAAATAATGATGAATCATTTGATGTAAGAGCTTACATACTTGACAGAAGACAGAAAGTTAAGTATAAGTATTATTATCAAAAGAAAACACAGGCACAGATTGCAAAAGAATTAGATGTTAGTCCAAAAACAATTTGGGATGATGTTAAACACATAGAAGAAGAATTTGCAAGGCAAATTGATATTATTGATGTTAAAAGAATACTCCACGATGTATCTCGTAATAGAATAATAGTTCAAAATGAATTAAGTGAAGCTTTAGAAAAGTTAAGAGACCCAGATTTAACAAAGACAGAAGTCATGGCTATAAGAACAGAAATTGCAGGATTAAGACTTAAAGATGATTTGGAACAAAGGAATATAGAAGACTTGCAGCAATTAGGATTTGTTGAGATTCCAAAAGATGATTCTAATGTATCACAATCAGATGAATCAAAGATTTTAAAAAAGTTAGAGTATATTAAAGCAGATGATGCAGAAAAAGATTGAGTTTTTTGAGAGAGTATTGGATTATAAACCACTTCCTAAACAACTTGAATTTCATAATTTAACAAATAAATTCAAAGCTTATATAGGCGGTCTTGGTTCTGGTAAATCATTTGCTGGAATATTTGAAACAATATATACAGTTTTATCTTATCCAAAAGTTTTAAATGTAACTCTTGCTCCAACAAACAAACTTCTAAAAGATTCTGTCATAAAAACATTCAGAGAATATTGCCCTAAGGAGTTTGTAAGAAAATATAATCGTTCAGACCAAAGAATGGAGTTCATAAACAAATCAGAGATTCTATTCAGAAGTTGTGAAGATATGAAATCTATTGATAGATTAAGAAACATAAATATCGGTGACTTTTGGATTGATGAAGCAAGAGGAGTTCCTTATTATGCGTGGGAAGTTCTTGTTGGAAGATTAAGACAATTACATGCTCCTTTGACTGGGAGAATAACAACAACACCTATAGGATATAGATGGCAATGGAAAAAGTTTGTAAGAGATAATAATCCACAATATGCTTGGGTTAATTCAAGCTCAAGAGAAAATATATACCTTCCAAAAGATTACATTGCAACATTAGAATCAGAATATGCTGGTTCTTTTGCAAAGCAGGAAATAGATGGGCAGTTTGTAAACTTTGAAGGTTTAGTTTATGAAAGTTTTAATAGAAACATCCATATACTTACTTCTGCAGAACAGATTGTATTAAAAGATGTTGTAATAGGATTAGATTTTGGATTTACTAATCAGACAGCAATAGCAGTATTAGGCATAGACACAGATAAAAGAGTTTATTTGATTGATGAGTTCTATGAAAAAAGAATTATGATGACTCAGTTAATAGAAGTATTGAGAGATTTTAAAAAGAAATACAACTTCTCAAGAATATATGCAGACCCATCAGAGCCACAGTTTATAGAACAATTAGGTTCAGAGTTTATTACAGAGAAAGCAATTAATGATATTATGCCTGGAATCTCAGAAGTTTCATCAAGGATGCAGGTTCAGAAAGATGGCAGACCAAGATTTTACATACTTAATAAATGCACAAATGCAATAATGGAATTAGAGAATTATAGATATCCAGATAAGAAAGAAGAAAAGCCTGAGCAAGAGAAACCTTTGAAAGTCCAAGACCACTTATGTTTTATAAAAGGAACTAAAATATTAACTTCTAAAGGGAATAAAAATATAGAAGATGTTAAAATAGGGGATTTTGTATTAACAAGAAAAGGATGGAAACCAGTTATTGTTTCAGCGGAGACTAATAAAAATGAAGAGATTTATGAGATATCAATCTCTGATGGTAGGAAATTAAGATGCACAGGAAACCATCCTTTTTGGGTTAAAAATAAAGGATGGATAAAAGCTGATGCTTTGCGATACGCTTATATATTGGTAGATGCTAATAGTTATGTATGGAAAGCATCAAATTTAATGGGAAAAGTTATAATAAATCAAATGATGGATATTGGAGACATACAGATAAAAAACTCAATAAATCAATCTATTTGCACAGAGTTATTTGGGAATTTAATTATGGAACAATACCGTCAAAATACCACATACATCACAAAGACGGAAATAAAGACAATAATAAAATATCAAATCTTGAAATGGTTACTCCAAAAGAACATCTTAAAAGACATCCAAAAGAATGTAATTTTAAACATCTTGAAAGAATTAGATTGCTTGCAAAAGAATGGCATGCAAGCAAAGAAGGAAATAAATGGCATAGTGAACATTGGAAAAAATCTCTTGCAAAAGCATTTATTGAAAGAAAACTTATCTGTCAACAATGTGGAAAAGAATATATTACCAGAGCATCGCACAAAAATTCAAAATTCTGCCATCCAAACTGCAAGGCAAAATCCTTGCGTATTAGGCGTAAGAAAATTAAAAAAGAAACAAGCAGTTTATAACATTTATGTATCTGATTGTCATGAATATTTTGCTAATGGCATTCTTGTAAGTAATTGCGATGCAATTAGATATGGAGTTATGGGAATTAAAAGTTATGCTTCAGGAGATTTATCATACATATAATAATCCTTTTGTCGGATGTGTGAAGATAGGGATGCAGTCCATTAGATTGGACAAACTGATTAAAATTCGTTACGCAGACAAAAGACAGGCTCTCCAATACTTAACCTGCCGTCTGCGTAATTTATATAAATTCTAAAATAACTAATAATTATAGCACCTCTTTTGTGATGGTTGTGGAGTTAGTGTTCTCCACAACCTAAATAGAAAACTATAAATATTAATTGTAACATACATAATACAAAAGAGTGTAAAAAATGTCTGATACAGAATTTATTGAAAAATCAACAAAGGCTGTTCCTAAAACATCTGGCGAGACTGCTGTAACAAATAGTTCAAATAATTTCTATGATTTAACTGATGGTTCTACTGGTGCAGGCGGTTTGAATTATGACTATGACCCAGAATTAATTTACAGATATGCAGAAGCAGACCCGATTATCAGAGCAGCAATTAATAAGAAATCAAACAAACCAATCTGTGAAGGATATTCTATTGAGCCTTTAGACGATACACCAGAAGCAGAAACAGAAGCCAAAGAGTTTGAATTATTCTGCAAAACAGCAGGCGGAAGAGTTGAAGATTCTGGAAGACAAGTTAATTTTCTTGATATCTTACATAATACTTATTTAGGTTTAAATGAAGGCGATGAGATGTATTGGGAAATAAGAGCAGACAATACTGGAAAGCCAGGAGAGATTAATGTTCTTGATTGGGAAGATATGAGGATAGTTCTTGACTCAACAAATAAAAAAATAGCAGGTTATATTCAGGTTATACAAGGCAAAGCAGTTGCATCTTGGGAATCAAATGAGATTATTCATAAATCATTTTATCAGAAGGGAACTAAGCTGTATGGAAACTCTTTAATCAGAACAATCCTTTTAATGTCTGCTGGAAGAATGTTTGCCTACAAATATGCTAATAATGTTTTCTATAATCAGAAACCAAAGGGTGCATGGGCAATAAATTTGCCAGATACAGAATATACAAAGATTAAAGACCAGATTAAAGAAGGAAAAATGAATCCTCACTCTGATTTATGCTATCAGGCAAAGGATGAGCAAGTAAAATACACAAATATTGCAACTCCAACAGATATGGAGTATAAGTCTTTTATTGATGGCAACAGAGCAGAAATTCTTATTGGATTAGGAGTTCCTCCAGGAAGTATTTATCTTGCAGGTGAGACAGGCGGATGGGAAGCAGATGTTCAGCTCCATGAGTTTGATGAAGACATTAATATGTTAAGAACATTTATGGAAAGCATTGTAAATGAAATATTAATACCTAAGTTTGGTTTTACTCACATTAAGTTTGTAATCAACAGAAGCAATAAAAGAGATGAATTAAAGGATGCTCAGATTGCAGGACAATTAACTTCTGGGATTTTAACAATCAATGAAAGAAGAGATTTGCTTGGTTACGGTCCAATACAGGAAGGAGACAAAATTGTTCAGGCTGGTGGACTTGGAGGATTTGGAGGATTTGGAAATCAAGATACTCCAGTAGATGGTGCAAACTCTATGGCTGATAACAAAAATAATCAAGACATAGAAGGAGAGAGTGCAGGCGATAAAGAATTAGCAAAGTCTATAATGAATACTCAAGGAAATGGGATTTTAATAGACCATGTAACATATAAGAATCCTAATCACTTCAGAAAATCATTTGGTGCATTATCTAAGTTTAACAAATCAATTTCAAAGCAGGAAAAAATTATTATAAAAAAAGTATTGCCTAAGGTTGAAACAATCTCTGAATCATATTATACAGAATTAAATTCATTATTAAAAAGTTTTATTGATGACTCAGTTAAACTTGTAGAACAGGCTCAAAGCAATTCTTTATTCTTTACTAAATATTTTACAGGAATTAATCTTAATAAAATCTTATCTCCAAAAGAGATAGATAAGGTTGAAGAAGTAAAAAGAAAATTCTTAGCGATGGCTGTAGAAGTAAGCAGAAAACATTCAAGTGATGCTTATCATTATGGAATAGATATTGCAGAGTTTGAAACAGGCAGAATATTTAATAAAATGGCATTATCACCAGAAACATTTGATTTCATAAACAGAAAAAATATTAATGTTGTTGAAGGAGCATTTAGTGAAGTTGCTGCAAGAATCAGAACACAGATTTATCAGGGATTATCAAACAATGAAGGCACTAATGAAATTGCTAAGAGATTAAAAGATATGGATGGTTCTGTTGAAGAGATTTATAAAAACAGATTTAAAACAATCGCACGCACAGAATCCATGCAAGCCACAACGATGGGTTCAATAGAAGCTTACAAAAAATCAGGATTAAATAAAGCTCAGATGCTTATAGGTTTGGGTCCTGATGATGCCGAGATATGTGCAACAGTTTATGAGGGTTCTCCCGGTGATTTAAGTAAAGAATGGAATTTATCTGAGTTGCCAAAAGAAACACATCCAAATTGTAAGTGTGTAATTGTTCCAGTTTTGCCAGATTCATGGAAACATTAAAATAATAATCTTTATATAGAAGTTCAAACATATATAATCACATAAAGTATTATTCTTATTCTTATTTCAGTTGGAAAAATCTAAAAATGTCAAACATTGAAAAATCCATAGATATGAAAAATAATATTTCTTCAAGAAGATATCCTTTTACTATTTATTTTGATATGAACAAAGCATTCAACACAGAATTAAAAGATATTGTAAAAGATATTAATCTTGATACAGAAATTCCAATCGCATTTAAAGATATGAAACTTGAGCCGGGAGTTTATTCTTATGGAACTGCCAGTGCAGATTCAATAGATGCAGATGGAGAGAAAGTTATTATTGATGAGCCTATTCTAAAGAAATTAACAGATGCACCTTACAATAAAATATTTATTTCTCATGACAGAATGGATATTGCATCAGGAATTATTAAGTATGCAGGAAGACATCCATCATTTAATAATGAAGCAATCATTCTCGAAAGGATTAATGAACATCACCCATTGTTTCATAACATAGTTGGTTCAATACAGAATCATAACTTAGATTCTTATTCTGTTGCAGGCGAAGCTACTAAAGAGTATGGCTTTGATTCAAATTCTGGAAAAATGACAAGTATCAGGAAAGTCAAAGAACTGAGAGAAGTAAGCAGAACTTCTTGCCCTTCAAATCCAGAAGCTGCAATTAAAGGTCTCTTTTTTGTCAAGACACAAAAAGGCGGATACACATATACCCAGGAGGAGATAGATATGGAAAAAGAACTGCAGGAAAAATTCGATTCAATCGAGAAATCTCTTAATGATTATAAGTTGTCTCATGATAAAGCATTAGAGGAACTTGGTAAGAGATGCTCAGATGTTGAGACTTTCAAGAAATCAATAGAAGAAGAAAGATTGAATCTTGAAAAGAAAAAGAAAGAAGATGCTGATGCAATAGAGAAAGCAAAAGCAGACAAAACAAAGGCAGATGTAAATACAACTACAGAGCCAATGCAGAAGACTTTAGCAGACTCAAAAGCTATAATCAAAGACAACTTAACAGGAAATGCTACTGCGCCTTTGATACCATCAGATGTATCAAAGACACCACTAATGAACTTCCTAAAGGGAAGATAAATCGGAGGAAATACAAAATGCAAATTAACCCAAGAATGTATGGAGCAAGTTATTATCAAGAAATACAGGCAATCGCAAATAAAGGAGTTACTGGAGACCAGAACAGATTTTTCCAGAAAGCTTTAACTTCAGGAACATCAGGTTCAGGTTCAGAGTTTATACCAGAAGCATACTCTGCAGATATTATTATGCAGATTTATGAAAAAAACTGGGCAAGACAATTATTCGGAACTCATATTGTCCTATTTGGTATGAAAGAAAACATACCTAAGTTTTCTACTAAGGTTGTAGAATCATCAGGAGTATCTCATGGTGTTGATGCAATAGCATCAGAACTAACATCAACAACACCAATAGAAAAAGCAACAATGACAACCACAGAAGTTGAATTGACTTTAAAGACATTTGCTGTATGTATTGAAGTTCAAAACAAATTCCTTGCTTACAATGCAAGTCCTCAGATTGAGCAAAGATTAAAGGAAGCAATATCTCAGGAAATCGCAGACTCAGAGGAAGATTGTATAATCAACGGAGATACAGACACAACAGACTCAACAAATATTAATTACACTTATAATGCAAGCACTAACAAGCATGGTGTAAATACAGCAGCTGGAGATAACGAACATTTGTTATACTTCATGGGGCTTAGGCACAACGCAGGAGCAACTGCAGTAACAAACTCAGGTTCAGCTTGGACAGCAGCTAAAATGGCTGAGGCTTATAAGAATCTTGGAATCTATGCAAGACAAGGCAGAGAAAAACTTGCTTTTATTGTAAGTCCAGATTTATATGCTCAAATGATTACATGGGATGAACTTGAAGGTTTTGACAAATACGGTCCTGGCGCAACAATCATTTCAGGAGAAGTTGGTAAATTTTATGGTGTATCAAGAGTAATTGTTACAGATAAGATGCCAAACACAGCTTCTGGAACATTAACAGACTCATCAGGTGTAAGAGCAGCATCAGCAAATTTATACACTGAATGGATTTGTGTAAATACTGATAATGTATTGTTAGGAGCACCAAACAATGCAGAAAGAAGACTTAGCATTAAGAAAAAAGACGAACCAGAATATGATAGAGTTCTTTTGATTGCAGTAGAAGATTTCGGATTTGTAATCTTAAATACAACTGCTATCTGCCGTGGTTATTACGGAACCTCTTGATAGTGATGACAACAGGGGTTAATTCCCCTTACTTTTATTTTTAGGAGAAATACAAAATGTTCGCAAAATGGAAAGGAAATAAAACAATGGAGAATGGAATTACTACACCAGTTGTTCCACAAAGAACTTTTTTCAAAGGAGAATGGTCAGAAGTTACTAATGAGCAAATGGAAACTCTGAAAGTAAAATATCCAGACAAGTTTGATTTTACAGATACAATAACAAAACCAGAAGAGCCAAAACTTCATTCACCAGAAAAGAAAGAAGTTAAAAAAACAAAGGAAACAAAATAAGCATGATTAAATCCTTGCTTAATACGATTCAAGGGAGGAAACCAATATGCCATTAACACCACACCCAATATACGGGTATGTAAAAGACCACAATGGAAATGTCATTGCTGGAGCAACAGTTTATCTTATTGATACAACAACTCAGGAACAATTATCTGCAACAAAATATGCAACAACTAATTCTGCAGGTGAATATGAACTGAATATGGTTGATTTAACAACCTATACTTTAGGCGATGGAATAGATGTAACTGCTTCAAAGTCAGGATATATTACTGCAACAAAATATGCAACAACTTCAGGCGCAGGAACTTCTGTTGATATTTTTATGGATACAATCAAAGTAAATGTTCTTAGCACAAATAGAACTACAAGAGAAGTTGCAAGAGATATTGCATTAACTGGTGTTCTTGCAAGAGCAAACAGAGCAGTAAGAGTCTGGGTTAATAATCTCGCAGCATCTGGTTCAGCACAAGTGTTAGTAGCATCTGGTGGAGGAATTGGTAAGGGATATACATCTTCAGGAAAGCCAGTGATTAACCTTGCAGCAGGAGAAGTTTGTTATATAGACCAAATGACCTGCATGGTAAGAACAGCAGCAAAGACATGTTCATTTGAAATTGTTAAATGCACTGCAGCAGACGGAGCAGGCACAGCAACTTCATTAATAGGACAAATTTATGAGGCTAATGGAACTCTTGTAGAAGCTAAACCTTTTACAATCAGATTTTCACAGCCAATCAAAGTATCAAGAAATTATGATGGAGCTTTATCTGTTGGAATAAAAATAACAGGAACAGACAGCTCAACATATATTGATTGCATGCTTGAAGGCATGGTATTGGAGGAATAATATGAAAAAAGGATTAAAACTAATCTTAATAGGACTTTTACTTATAACAATGTGCTCATTATGTGCTATTGCATCAGGTGAAGCAAATGATGTTCCAGTTGTAAGTTTATCCACACCAACTCAATTATCAACAGTTCAAAGTTGGGATGGAAATTTAATCAGTATGGTTGCAACAGCAGTAATTCCAAGTGGAGATGTAGATTCTAATCTTGTGAATGCAACTTTGTATGCAAACTACACAACAAACATAAATTATACAGGATTTACAGGTTGGCAGAATGGAACAGTATTGACTGCAAACGAAACAATATTATTTAATGGAACTTCAAACACAACAAGTTTCAATTACTTTAAAACTGTAACAAACGGAGCTTGGGCAGACAATACTTATATTACATGGAATGTTTTAGTCTGTAACCAGCAGAATAACTGCACTTATGCATCAAATAATTACTCTTTTATGATAGATAGAGACTTTGATAGCACAGCAGGACAAGCCAAATGGGTTACTCCAGCAAATAATACTGTAACAACCAAAGCAGCAGGTTCTGTGCAATTAAACTATACTGCAACAGACAATACATATATTCAGAATGCTACATTGTATTTTAACTGCACAAATAATGTGACTAATATTGTTTGGGTTAAGAATGAAACACAATCAAACACAGGAGCATTAAGTCCATTTGATAGCAACTCAGCAAATATCACAATCTTAGGAAACTTTACAAAATGGTCTGACTCAGTTGCAGATGGAGTTTGTTATTTCAGAGTATTATCTTGTGACTATAATAATAACTGTAAGAACAGTTCAGATACTGGAATGGGTGGAGACTTAAAGATTACATTAGACAGAACTAAACCAACTCTTACAACATTTGCTAATGCTTCAACCACAGATACTTGTGATAATTTCTATTTGAAGTTTAATGTGAGTGAGTCATCAAACTTATCTGTATATTACTCAAAAGATATAACTGCATTCAGCAATTTATCAAACACAGCATCTGTTTATGACACATCATCTGCAAACGCTACAAGAACAATAAATCTCACAGGACTTTTAGGAAATACAAATTATTATTATAATATAACAATTTGTGATTTATATGGTAATTGCAATGCAACAGCTCAGACAGCCACAACAAATAGTTTCTATAAAGAGTGGAGCGCATGTGAAGGTTGGAATGCTTATGCAATCTTAGATACAAAAGTATCTTTAGATGATATTGCAAACAATATCACAAGTGCAATGACAGTATCTTGGTTTAATGAAAGTTCACAATCCTTTAAGAGTTATGTGCCTGGAATCTCAACCAACAGATACATTAACTTATCAAGAGGAGACGCAGTAATGGTAGAAACAGACAATAATAGCTGGGTTAATATCAAAGGATTTTTAACAACCACAAACACATCTATTAAAGCATTGCCTGTTTATGTGAGACTTTCTAACTGGACAAATTTAGGGCAGTTAAATGAATGGACTCTTGGAAACATTAGTTCAAATACACAGATATTAGGAAACTTAACATATCTGTTCTTATACAACAATACTGCACAAAGATATCAAGACCACATTTATTCAAGATTATGGAATAATGACACTGTAACAATTACAGGGACATCAGTTTGGGTATGGGGAGATAAAATGGCTGGATATTGGTGCAGAAATGAAACATTTAATGCTACATTAGATTGGTGGACAACCACAGGAGATTAAAACTATGAAAAAATTATTAACTTTATTCGCAATAGCTCTAATGCTATTAAGCTCAGTAGCTTTGGTTACTGCAGCACCAATGCCTTATCCGATTTTCGGTAAAATGACATTGAATGGTTATGCAGCATCAGATTTAAGTTGCAGTATAACAAACACAAGAACTCATGAATCAGTAAGTTTCAAGACACCATCAGATGGTGGATTTGTAATTGATGCAACAGAATTTCAGCAGGGTTACAACTCTCTTGATGCATTTACATTCACTTATTGTATAAGCGATGTAAGGTGCAATCAGGCATCTACAACATTTTATCTTAATGGAGACAGAAAGGATTTAAGTTTAGATGTAAATCCTAACTATCAACAGCCAGCACCAGTTTATATCTGCTGGGATGGAACTCAATCAAGTGACCCATTAACCTGTCCAGTTAAGACAATAACAATAAGCTCAAGTGAAGATGGCAAGACAGTAACATTTGAAACATTGTTAGGAAAAGAATTCTCGGTAGAGATTGGACAGAATAAACTTCCAAAAGTCTTAATTGATAACATTGTAAGTGTAAGAGGAGATGACTATGAAACATCTCAGAAAGTTTCTGTTACAGGATTGATTAAAACATCAATAGACAATGAAGATTATGAAACTCCAAGATTAACAATCGACAAAGAAAAGATTATTTACACTTATTCATTTGACGATGCATTAGCAGTAAATGATATTGATGCAGACAATGAACTAAATATAGTCTTTGCAGGAGCACCTTTAAGTATTATTGGATATGCAGATGGAAAGCTATCAATAGAAAAAGGAATAGAATCAAATATTGACTTAGGTAAATGCTCAGGAAATATATGCTTAAACAAAGTTTTAGAAGATACAGAGACAGCAAGAATATCTGTAAGTGGATTTGAAGACTCAGTTAAACTTGGCTCTATGAAAAAGATAAATGGTGTAGAAATCTTTGTGAAAGAAATCTGGAGTGATGCAGTTACAATATTATCTGGAGACGATGTTAAAGAAACAATAATCTCTGGAGATGATTACTTCGATGATGAAGCATGGGAAATTAGCTATGTTGTAGATGCAGGAAATCTTAAATCCATATCTTTGACAAACACAGAAGACTATTTCAAGACAGATAATGACGATTACTTAGCATTAGAAGTTGGAAAAAGCATATCACTGCCTAATGACTTCTTAAAGTTAGAATTTAATGCATTGCCAGAAGTTAAGACAATAGATATTGACTTCAGCATTGATGAGGGATATTTGCTTGCAGATGGAAATGAAGATAATGCATTCACATTCAACTCAAAAGATTACAGAAAGCTTTGGATAAAAGATACTGGGATATATGATAAAGATTATAACTTAATCACAGCATCTCCAGTGCAAATTGGAAACTCTGACTTATATATCAGATTGGGAAACTCAATTTCTATTGGAAAGTTAACTATCAAGACAGATTTAAGTGATATTTTATACAATGGAATAAGTCTTGCAACAAAAGATGACGATTACTTAGGATATGAAGGAATAAAAATAAACAATCCTGAGAATGCAATCGAAGAAAAGGAATTTGAAATCTCTGTTCCAAACACAGATGCAGATTATGAAGCAACAATAATCTTAGCATCGATAGTTGCAGTAAAGCCAGAACCAATACAGCCAGAAGTTATACCAGTAACTCCAGTTGTTGAGCCAACAGAGCCAGTTCAGCCAACTGAACCAACTCAGCCTGTAGAACCTACACAACCAGTAACACCTCCAAAAACAGGACTTGGAACTGGATGGATAATTGGAATAATATTTGGAGTATGTGTTCTATGTGCAATCTTCTATATATTGGTGAAGAAGAAGGGATAAATGGCTGATGGCGACTACTTAGCAAGCTATGCAGAAGTAAGAAATATTTGCAATCTGGACAGCGATAAGCTTCCAGATTCTATTATTGATGCTAAGTTAGATGTCGCGCAAACTGAAGTTTCCAAGTTATTAAAGACTGCATTCCATAAAACTACACAGCCATCTTTTACTGATGCCTTGTTTAATACAAGAGATTTATATGCTGGTAAGAATGGCTCAATTCTTTATTTTTCAGATTTTAATGATTATAATTTTATATCAGCAATAACTTCTGTTTCTTACAAAACATCAGATAATGATTCATGGCAAACTTTTACTGTAGGAAATGAAGGAGATTATGTTATTGATAAGAGAACAACAGCTATTAAGTTTGATTCAACTCTTGTTAATGATGGATATCAGAATCTTAAAATCTCAGGAACTTATGGATATATTTTTACAAATGCACCTAAAGAATACAAACAATTAGTAGCTATGATTTCTGCTTTACAAGGCATAATATACGCATCAGGGGGCTCTTACAGCAATGTTGATAGCCATACCATAGGAAACATTACAATTTCAAAAGGACAGTATGCAAGCAATCTAAAGCAGGAATATAATGATTTAGTTGAAAGTATAGAAAGACACATGAGAATGTGTGGTCTTAGGGCTGAGAAATCAAGCCCAGATATTATTTAAAAATATAGGAGAATCTATATTAAAATGCCAAATCAACCCTTAATTATTGCGGGATTTGTATATATACATGGAACTAAAACAATAATAGAAGGAGCAATAGTTTCTGCAAAATTAAAAAGAACAAATGAAATTCATTCTGGTTCTGAGACAGCATATCCTGAACTTGTTACAAATTCTGCTGGTGAATGGCAGTTAAATTTAGCAAACTTTACAGATGCATGGCAATCTGGAGATACTTTAATTCTTACATTGGATTATAATGGATTGAAAGATTATATTGAAGTTACATTAACTCAAAGCACAAGCAATATTATTCTTACTCCATGCCCAAGAGAAGTTTATGATTTTGAAAGAGCACTTGATAATGTAGGAAATAAAATTTATGTTTATAAAACAACAGACACATTAGATTCTGATTATGGTTCAATAGAAACAGAAACAATAGCAAAAAATGAAACAGAAGATAATACTTATGCTTCGGTTCAGATTGAAGAAGACAATATGGATTTAAAAGATGAAGGTATTGTCAGCAGAGGAAAAGCAAAAGGTTTTTTAAAAGTAAGATATACTATAATGAAGGATAATATTATACGGTCTCCAACAAACTCAACAAGTTTCTGGAGAGTTATGAACAAACCAATATTAATCTTTTATAAAAATGAAAAACATCATTATGAAGCAAATCTTGAAAGAGATTATTCAGTTGAAGATTCAGCTACGGAGGGAATATTAATAACAAATATGCTATCAATAGAAAAATCGTATAGTGCTGTAAATTATGGAAGTTCATGCACAGGTTCAGAAGGTGCAACAAGCAGGGCATTAACAATAACAACTACTGCAAAGCCATTCAGTGAAAGAATATTTGTTGATGGAATGAGAGTGGCTTCATCAGATTATTCTATAACTTTCAACAATACATCAATAGTTATAATATTTACTGGCATACCTATCTGGAATACTCAGAAAATAGTTGTAGATTATAGCACATATTAAAGGAGATGATTAGATTGGATGATTGGGATGATGAACTTGAAAATGAGAATGATGAGGATGAATTAGATGATGAATACTAAAATAATAATCTATATTTTGTTTTCTTTAGTTTTAATTAGCTCCGCTTATGCTACATGGACACCTGCAGGTGGAGATATGGATATGAGATATACTTATGGAATTTATAATATTACAAACATTACATTAAACCATATAGTTGGAACTCTTAATGTTACAGGACAAATATGGAGTAATGGATTGCAAGTTTGCTCTGTAGGAAGTAATTGTGTCAGTGTAAATGTTTCTTTATTAAATACCTATGTTACGGGACCTTTTCTTTTTAATGATACTGCATCATATATTCATTTTAATGATACAGTAAACAATGCATCAATAATTGATTTGATTGCAAAATATCCCACAGGAAATACAACTTTACAGATATGGAATGTAATTAATAACAATACATTTACAAAATTATCAGAATTTGTAAATCATAATACTACAGCAAAACACGGAAATACAAGCTCAGAAATAACTGCAGTAACAAACCCACTATATCCTACTCATGCAAGTTTAACTGGAAATTATTCTAACACCATGCATTTGAATGGAGATAACTGGAATGGAGATGATTGGATTACTTACACCAGTCCAAATTTTATTTTTAATGAAACTCAGTTAGAAACCAAATATTATAATGCTACTCAATCCTTAGCAGTTGCTGGAACTGTTAATGGTGGAACTTTAACAGATACTCAGCATGATAATGGAGTTTATGATGGTAAAACTTTTAACTTCTCAGAAGCATCAGGAAGTCCTGGATTAGATTTAAGAATTAATTTCACAGGAGTTCCAGAATTTAATCAAGGTGTAATGAGATATAAAACCAGTTCTTTAGCTGGAAATTATCCTATTATTCAAATGTGGAATTATGATACCTCTGCATGGGAAGATTATCCTCCAGTTTCAGAAAGTTTAACTTTCGCTACAATAGAACAGCCTGTGTTTGATAGCACAGACCACATTCAGAATAATGTTGCTCAGATGAGAATTTACAAAGCATCAAATGGGAATACGAATAATAAATATTATGTTGATTGGATTGCTGTTGCTAAAGGATTTGGAACTCCATCAGGAGAAGAAGTTGACCCTTATTCTTGGCACAGAAATACTTTAAGTGCAGGAAATTATAATGCTTCAGGAAATATCTCAGCAGATAAAATCTATGGAAACTCAAGCTGGATACATCAATCTTATCCTACCGCATGCACATCAGGTTCTTGGATTTCAGCATTAGGAGACTCCACAACTTGCACATCATTAGGAACTTCAGGAGCTTTTATTTCATACTCAGGATATACTTTAACATTTAGTTCATCTGCTTTGAATGAAACTTTGTTGCATTACATAGATAGCCATAAAACAGGAAATACTACAGCAGAAATAGTTGATGTGATTAATGCTTACCCTACAGGAAACAATTCAGCGCAACTTACAGCTTGGTTAAATACAAATAGAACAAATGGAAATATTTACTTTAAACATAATGTAAGTATAGGTGGTTCAAGCACAGTAACTCCCTTATATGTTAAAGGACAAAATGATGGTATTCAGGCTTGGTTTGCTTCCACAGATAACGGAACAAATAGAATTCTTATAGATAGTAATAATGCAAACTCAGCAGTTTCATTTGGCTATGCAGGTTCATCTAAATGGGGTGTAGGAAATATTGGAACAACAACTCTACAAACATTTGCAATAACACCAACAGGAGATTTGTCAGGAACTCCATCAATGAAAATTGACAATAATTCCTTTGGTTTTACTTTTGCTAATCCCTCAGGAAATGATATAGGCATTAATATTACTGATGTAAATGTATTATTAAATTTAGTATCAACAGGTGCTTCTAATAATGCTTATATTAATTGGTATAGAGGTGCGACTAATTTTACTTGGAGTTTAGGTTTGGGTGGTTCTTATAATGAAAACTTGTTATTTACAAATGATGCAGGAACTCAGCTTAAATTAGACTATCAAGGCAATGCTACATTCAGTAAAGATGTTATTGCAAATATGTTTTATGGAGCAGGACTTGGCAATACGAGTGCAGAATTAACAACTTGGTTAAATACAAATAGAACTGGGGGGAATGTTTACTATTCAGGGAAAGTTGGAATAGGAACAACACCTCTTTATCCATTAGATGTAATTGCTAATGAAGGGAAAGCAATCTCAGTTGCAACAACTGGTTCTTCTGGTGTAGATTTATATGGAATACAATCTTCTATTATCTCAACTGCAACCAGTAATAATGTTTATGGGATAGAATCTTCAGTAACCGCAAATAATAGTCAAGATGTTTATGGTTATAAAACTACAGTTTCAGGTGCATCATCTGATAATGTAAAAGGGGTAGTTGCACAAGCAACTGGAACAGGAGTTGTTACAGGAATTTATGGTTCTTCAATAGGAGGAGCAGGTTCAGCAGGTCTTTGGGGATATACTCCAAGTGCAAATAGTTATGGAATATATGGTATTGTAGCAGATTCTTCTTCATATTCAGGATATTTCACTGGCGGGAAAGGTGTTTATGTGGATAGTAATATATCAACAGATAAAACAGTTAATGCTTTAAACATTAATGCTTCTCATAGTCAATCATACTTAAATTTAACTTGTTTTAATCCAGCATGCACATCAAACATTAGTTGGAATGGAACAAATACTGTAATTTATTAAAGGAAATAAAGTGTGGCATATAAAAGATTATATATTGGGATTGGAACAGCAGTTACATTATTAGTTGGACTTTTTATAACATTGCAATCATTAGGTTTATTAATTTCTGTTGATAAGGAAATAATCACCTGCGCAGGAACTATTCAAGACCCTTGTATTTCTTATCTCACGATAACAAACCCTACCGCGCGTTCTGTATATATTTATAATAAAGGTGATATGAAATTAGATTTTTCTCCAGAAATTAAAAGTTATCAGTTGTATGTAAAATATTACAGTAAATGGGTTACTATGGATTTTACAAACAAAACAAAGCTTCCAAATGTTCCAAAGGATGCAAAATATGTTTTTGTGTTTCCATCACATTCAAAGAAAGAGTTTAAATTAGTTGGTTATAAAATAAATCCTTCTGATAAAATTAAATGGGGTTTTGGAACTAATCAGAGTTATCTTGACCCAATTTGGGAAGGTGTTGAACAGCCAATTAAATGTAATGGAATATTATGTTTACAACCATATATGACAGAGCCAGAATTAATTGTTGAAAGATTGCAAGAAGATATAAACTTTACAATTACAGATAATATTCAACAAAAAGTGATTAATAATATTTTACAATTAACAATCTTAAAAACAGCAACACCATCAACTAAATTATTAGAAACATTTAACACAGCAAAAACAAAACCTGCAATAGCAACAATATCAAATATTCCTATCAAGAAATTAGAAAGTTCAAGATTAGAACAGATTAATACTTTCTCAATATCAGCAGATAAAGATTTGCTTGGAACAAC
>Ga0315276_10002135_pt1 | contig 17996 bp, 15 predicted proteins | sample YL17G05_0_MG_FD_204542 | JGI IMG/M metagenome (GOLD analysis project Ga0315276, IMG submission 204542) | Sediment microbial communities from Yellowstone Lake, YNP, Wyoming, USA - YL17G05_0 | ecosystem: Environmental > Aquatic > Freshwater > Lake > Sediment | place: USA: Wyoming | collected... | reverse complement strand
TTACTATCCAATGTATAAGTCTGTAATTAAAAAGAAAGAATCACTCAATCTCCAGGAGAACGGTCCCTTTTGACACTTTTTCTCCTTTGGTCACAAAGACTTTTTTGATTTTGCCCTGAATTGATGATTTGAGTTTGTTTTGCATCTTCATGGCATCGAGGATCATAAGTTCCTCTCCTTTTTCAACCTTATCTCCTTCCTTAACAAGTATATCGAGTACTGTACCCGGAATAAAGCTTATAATAATGTTTGGATTGGCAGGCTTATATGGTTTCCTGTTCTCAAATTTCCTGCTGAGCCTGGTTTTGTAAATACCGTCACTCAGATTCAGAGATTTGAGGTTATCTTTTTTATCCATAATAATGTTTTTACCCGTTAAGAAAATCAGAACGGAGGTATGCCATGTTTTTTTATCGGGGTTGTTATCTCCTTATGTTCCGAGACTTCAAGTGAATGCATCAGAATTTTTCTTGTCTCACCCGGTTCAATTACTGCATCGACGTATCCGCGTGAAGCTGCAACGTACGGGTTTGCAAATTTCTCCTTATATTCCTGAACTTTCTTTTTCCTCATCCCGTCAGGGTCATCCGATGACATGATCTCTTTTCTGAAAATAATATTTGCTGCACCTTCCGGTCCCATCACTGCAATTTCCGCAGTTGGCCATGCAAAAACAAAATCAGCACGAAGATGTCGTGAGGCCATTGCGATATAACCGCCCCCGTAAGCTTTGCGTAAAATGACCGTCAGCTTTGGAACGGTAGCTTCGCTGTATGCATAAAGTACCTTTGCTCCATGACGAATCACGCCTGCATGTTCCTGGTCGACTCCCGGAAGATAGCCCGGAAGGTCAACGAAGGTGATAATGGGTATATTGAATGCGTCACAATACCTGATAAATCTTGCTGCCTTATCTGAGGAATCAACATCCAGAACTCCTGCCATTTCAAGTGGCTGGTTAGCCACGAACCCTATCGTACGGCCTCCCATTCTTCCAAAACCGATGACTATATTTTTAGCATAAAGTTCCTGTATCTCAAAGAAGTCGGAGTTATCAACAATGGCTCTTATTACATCTTTTACGTCGTAGGGAAGCGTGGGGTCTTCAGGTACAATTTTATCAATTACATATTCGGGTTTTGGCTCAGATGGTTCAAACATCCTCGCTTTCCGGGAGTTGTTCCATGGTATAAATGTAATAAGCTTCTTGATCTGCTCGAAACATTCATCTTCGCTCAATGAGAAGAAATGAGCATTACCCGTGATTTCGCTGTGAACTCTAGCACCACCCAGATCTTCCATTGATATCTCCTCACCAAGAACAGTTTTTATTACTTCCGGTCCTGTAATAAACATTTTGGATATATTGTCAACCACGAAGACAAAATCTGTAAGGGCTGGTGAATAGACTGCACCTCCTGCACATGGTCCCAGGATGACTGAAAGCTGAGGAATTACCCCGCTTGATAAGGTGTTACGGAAAAAGATTTCGCCATATCCGGCAAGTGAATTGACCCCTTCCTGAATTCTTGCGCCTCCTGAATCGTTAATGCCAATGAGCGGCATCCGCATCTTAAGGGCGTGGTCCATTATTTTTGTGATCTTCCTCGAATGCATAAGTCCCAGAGAACCTCCGGCGACCGTGAAATCCTGGGCAAAAATAGCAACAGGAGCCCCATAAATTGTACCGGAACCGATTATCACACCATCGCTCGGAAGAGACTTTTTATCCATATCAAAATCGCGGGCATCATGTTCAACGAAAAGATCATATTCATTAAACGAACCTTCATCAAGAAGGGCCATAATGCGTTCACGGGCTGTTCTTTTGCCCATGGCTTTCTGCTTTTCAATAGCCTGTTCCCCGCCACCAAGGAGAGCTTTTTCACGTTTCTCCTGTAACTCACGTAATTTATTATCCAGTGCCATAGTTAAATGATTTATAACCAGGAGGAATACTTTATTTATTCCCCTTTTTCGGGTTACAATGTTAAAATAATAATTTAAGTAAAAGAAAGATTTTTATCATATTTCGACCGGGGAAACATAGTCAACTCATGAATATATTTTATTTTAGTGATTATCAAAAAAATATCCTCATTCACTATTTCGACCACACTCGCTTATTTTGGAGCTATCCTGTAAAGGAAAAGCGCTATGAATGCATAGAGAATATTGGGTATCCACTGGGCTAGCATCGGATCGAGGTTCCCCTTAAGTGAAAACTGTGATGCAAACTGCATAAAGAGAATGTAAGAAAAGCTCAGAGCAAGTCCGATTCCGATCTGCATACCTATGCCTCCCCTCACTTTCTGTGATGAAAGTGATACGCCGATAAGTGTCAGAATAAAGATTGCAAAGGGATTTGAGAACCTGCGCTGCTTTTCAATGAGGAAAAGCTTCAGCTCATCTGATCCCTGAAGCCTTAAAAGATCAATATAATTATTCAGCTCATTATAAGTCATAGTTCCGACATATTCGGGCTTAATTGAAAAATCACTGGGCTTAACATTCAGTGCAGTATCAATCCTTAAGCCTTTCGTTATTTTCTCCTCATTCCCGTTAATATCTCTTATATAATATGTCCATGCGCTCCATTTTTTTATTGTTGTATCCCAGGTCACCCTGGTTGCCATTAGCTTCGATTCAAGATGTCCGGATTCATCGAACTTCTCGAGGCTGAAATTTACTCCTGTCTGTGTTTCCGGATTATATCTTTCCATGTAAGCATAAACATTCTTGTATACCTGCCTGTGAAAGTTAACAACTGTTCCCATTCTGTAACCTGCGCTCCTGTAATACTTTTCTTCAAAATCTATCCTTACCAGATTTGCATGCGGGATCACAAAATTTGTGAGCAGAAATGTAAAAACAGCTATAACGAATGCTGAAAGAAAATAGGGCCACATCATTCTTCTGAAACTCATGCCACTGTTAAGTATGGCAATTATTTCAGTGTTAACAGCCATTTTTGAAGTAAAAAATATGACTGCAATAAAGACAAATAATGGGGCAAAGAGTGTAGCAAAATAGGGGATGAAATTAAAGTAATAATCGAAAATTATTGCTCTGATAGGAGCCTCCTTTTCCATAAAGTCGTCGATCTTTTCAGCAAAATCGAATACAACGGCGATAGTAAGTATGAGAACAAGGGAGAAGAAGAAAGTTCCAAGGAACTTCCGGATAATATAAATATCTATTATCCTTATTTGCAGATCGGCTATAACCTCTCTGAAATTTTTTTTATTATTGAGTTTTTCCATTTCAAAAAGTCACCTTCTTCAATTTTTATTCTTGCTTCGCTTACCAGGTTCAGATAAAATGCAAGGTTATGGATGCTGGCGATCTGTGCTCCCAGCAATTCACCAGAAATAATAAGATGCCGGAGATATGCTTTGGTATAGGAACGGCTTATTTCCGACGGACATTCCTGGTCGAGAGGGCTGAAATCATCGATCCATTTCTTATTCCTGATGTTAATAATTCCTTCGCTGGTAAAGATCATTCCATTTCTTCCGTTTCTTGTTGGCATGACACAATCAAACATATCAATTCCTCTTTCAATTGCCTCGAGGATATTGGCAGGTGTCCCAACTCCCATCAAATAACGGGGTTTATCCTCCGGAAGTATTTCATTTACCACCTCAATAATTCTGTACATCTCGGTGGCTGGCTCTCCGACAGACAGTCCGCCGATGGCGATCCCGGGTAAGCCTGACAAAGCTGCCTGCTCTGCTGATTCTCTCCGGAGATCCTCGTAAGTACTTCCCTGAACAATAGGGAACAGTACCTGGTCATAACCCCATAAAGGCTCAGTTTTGTTAAAACGCTCAATTGCCCTGTCCAGCCACTGATGGGTAAGTTTAACCGATTTCTGAGCATATTTATACTCACATGGATAAGGGGCGCATTCATCAAAGGCCATCATAATGTCTGCTCCAATAATGCGCTGAATATCAATTGTATTTTCGGGTGTGAACAGATGCTTCGAACCATCAATATGTGATCTGAAAACGGCACCCTCGGCAGTAATTTTCCTGATCTCATTAAGTGAAAAAACCTGGTATCCTCCACTGTCAGTCAGGATTGGTCTTCCCCATCCCATGAATTTATGAAGCCCGCCAGCCATTCTGAGGATCTCTGTCCCCGGACGCAGGTAGAGATGATAGGTATTGCCAAGGATTATTTTTGCATCAATTTCCTCCGCAAGATCTCTCTGAAGTATTCCTTTAACAGTACCTGCTGTCCCAACCGGCATGAAGATAGGGGTTGGAATATCACCGTGTGCTGTCTGGAATATTCCGGTACGTGCTTTTGTTCTTGTATCCCTGCTTTTCAGAAGAAACATTTTTCATCCTGTTTTTCAGAAACACAAAGGTAATTCTTCTGTATGGCCTTATAAAATTATCTCAGATTTTTTTTACTTAAGCCTGTTCTCATAAAGCGCACAATTGTTGAAAACTATCTTTTGCCATTTCAATTATCTTGCTAATATTGCCGGAACTAAGACCTGTGTTAATGATACCCGGAGATAACATTGTTTTCTTCATCCTCTTCATAATATTTTGCCTGGCAGCAATAATCCAGATTTTCTATTATCTCTGGTTTTATATGGCCCCTTCTGTTTACAGATCTCCTGAGAAAAACCGGGACAAAGAGGCTGTTTCAGTAATAATTTGTGCGAGGAATGAAGCCGAAAACCTGAGAAATTTTCTTCCTTCCGTTCTTGAACAGGATTATCCTTCCTATGAAGTAATAGTAGTAAATGATTGTTCTGAAGACAATTCAGATGATGTGCTCGGGCACCTCCTGATGCAATATCCTCATCTTCGTATATCATCAATAAATAAGGATCAAAAGTTCACACATAGCAAGAAGTTTGCCCAGTTCATCGGTATTAAGGCAGCAGCAAATGAAATATTGCTTATGACGGATGCTGATTGCCAGCCGGAATCTGAGAAGTGGATAGAAAATATGGCCTCAAATTTTACAGGTTCTGTCGACTTTGTGCTGGGATACGGAGGATATCTTCACGAAAAGGGATTGCTTAACAAATATATCAGGTACGACAGCATGTTCATTGCAATGCAATACCTGGGTATGGCAATAAGAGGCATACCATACATGGGAGTCGGCCGTAACCTGGCTTACAGACGATCTGTATTTTTCAGGAACAGGGGATTCGGAGCTCATAATCATACAATCTCAGGCGATGATGATCTTTTTGTAAATACTAATGCATCAGGAGCAAATACTAGGGTCGAGTTCGGACCGGGCTCTCATACCAGGTCGGTCCCGGCGGCTGATCTGAAAGAGTGGGTAAAACAAAAACAAAGACATCTGGGTACCGCAGGCTTTTACAGGCTGCGTGATAAAATATTACTTTTCCTTGAACCTTTTTCAAGAATTATCTTTTATACGCTCTTTATTTTACTTATCTCTACGCTCAGTTTCTGGCCATATGTTATTTCAGTTTTCGGGACAAGACTGGTCATTCAGATTACAGTTTTTACCCTGATGCAAAAAAGGCTGAAAGAGCATAAACTTCTGCTTAAATCATTAATTTTTGATATCTTTTCACCAATAATAAACGGCGCACTTTATATCAGCACTTTTCACAACAGATCTGGCAGAATTACATGGAAATAAATCATGACCTATCGGATAAAGCGAAGAATGATCTGCTACTGGTTGAACAGGCCAGAAAAGGAAATGAAAAAGCATTCGCCACTCTTCTAAACCGTTACAGAGATTCAATTTATTTCATGCTGCTCAAGATGGTCAATAATGCCTCTGATGCCGAAGATCTTACAATTGAAGCATTTGGCAAAGCATTCAGAAACCTCGATACATACACTCCAAACTTTGCCTTCAGCACCTGGCTCTTCAAAATTGCCACCAATAATTGTATTGATTTCATCAGAAAGAAGCAGACTTCACCCTCCATAATTGATCAGGGTCAGGAAGATCTGGACAACTATACTGTTAATATACAATCCGATACTCCAGATCCGGAAGAGTCTCTCATTAATCATCAGAAAATCATTGCCCTCCGTGAAATAGTCAGTCAGCTTAAACCCAGGTATAAGACTCTGATCGAGCTGAGATATTTCAGAGAATATTCTTATGAGGAGATATCTGCTGAGCTAAATATTCCCATAGGTACTGTCAAAGCACAGTTATTCCGGGCTAAAACATTGCTTTATAATATATTAAACAAGACTGGTAATCGTTAATGCCTGAGGAGATAATCAAATATTTCCCCGATCTTTCAATAAGCCAGAAAGATAAGCTCGCTTTGCTCAGACCGCTTTATGAGTACTGGAACATAAGGATAAATGTGATTTCCAGAAAGGATATGGATAATTTCTATCTCCATCATGTCCTCCATTCGCTGTCAGTTGCCAAAGTGATCAGGTTTGCTCCTGGCACTTCAATCCTCGATGTTGGAACAGGGGGAGGTTTCCCGGGTATACCGCTTGCAATATTATTTCCTGAATCAAATTTTGTGCTGCTCGACTCAATACAGAAAAAAATAAAAGTTGTCACGGAGATCTCCAATGCTTTGGATTTAAGAAATGTAAAACCTGTCAGGGCAAGGGTCGAAGAGCATGAAGGAGAATATGACTTTATTGTAAGCAGGGCCGTAACAGATTTCGCGGCATTTGTCAGGTTGACTTCCGGGAAAATAAAAAGTTATGGTTTCAACGATCTTGATAATGGTATCTTTTATCTCAGGGGAGGAGATATGACCAATGAACTGGCATTGTTCAAAAACAAGATTTCAGTATGGGATATCGGCGCCTTCTTTGATGAATCATTTTTCCAGACAAAACGTATTGTCTATCTGCAGGTTTGATTTTTTTGAAAAAAAATGACTCCCCGGTTTTGAAATTGTAAAAAAATACTAACTTTGCGTTCTCAATTCGGAAAGATAATATTCAAAAACATATCACGATGAAAAGAACATTTCAGCCATCAAGAAGGAAGAGAGCTAATAAGCATGGCTTCAGGGAAAGAATGTCGACAGCAAACGGAAGAAGAGTTCTTTCTGCACGCAGAGCTAAAGGGAGAAAGAAGCTTAGCGTTTCTCCAGAGCTTAAACTGAAAGGATAATTTCCATTCTTTATAATTTAAGGGGTGTCTTTGAAAGGACACCTTTTTTATTTGTCAATACCCGAAGGAAATATTAGTAATTTTACAATGTTTGTGGTTTATATAAAATGATTGATATTCTGAGAAATATTTCTGACAGCGAACTCAGGGAAATTACCGAAAAAGTTTTCAATGGCATTCGTATCACTCCTGAAGAGGGTTTGTTTCTTTACAAGAAAGCGGAGCTACCACTGCTTGGTGTTATGGCAGGAGTTGTAAGGAGAAGATATAACTCAGGGTATGTCTGGTTCAACCGGAATTTTCATATCGAACCTACAAACAAATGTGTCTACAACTGTCGCTTTTGTTCCTATCACAAGCCTGCTGGTGATAGTGAGAGCTGGGAATACGATATCGATCATATGCTCGGAATTGTAAGGAGCTTCGACAATAAGAATGTGACTGAAGTGCATATAGTGGGTGGTGTTCATCCGGAACATGATCTTCATTATTACGGATCTCTGATCAGGCAGATAAAGCAGCACAGGCCGGCACTTCATATCAAGGCATTTTCTGCCATTGAGCTTGATTATATGATCTCCTTATCGGGTTATTCAATTGAAGAAGGTTTAAAGATCCTTAAGGAGTATGGACTTGATTCCATTCCGGGTGGCGGGGCTGAAATCTTTGATGAAGAGCTGAGAAAACAAATCTGCAGCGAAAAATCATCTTCAGAGCTCTGGCTTAATATACATGAAACAGCCCACCGCCTTGGTATTCCTTCAAATGCAACAATGCTTTACGGCCACATTGAAACTTACAGCCACCGTATCGATCATATGGAACGGCTCAGGAAGCTGCAGGATAAAACAAACGGGTTTAACGCATTTATACCATTAAAGTATAAAAAGCAGAATAACAGAATGTCATTTATTGGTGAGGTCAATATCCTTGAAGATCTCCGTAACTATGCTGTTTCAAGAATTTATCTTGATAATTTTCCGCATTTAAAAGCCTACTGGCCAATGGCCGGGAAAGAGATCGCCCAGCTAAGCCTCTCTTTTGGTGCCGATGATCTTGACGGGACTATTGACGATACAACAAAAATCTATTCCATGGCCGGTTCAAAGGAGGAGAATCCGGCAATGACAACTGAGGAATTATGCCATCTGATTCGTGATGCGGGATATACTCCTGCCGAAAGAGACACATTATACAATATAATCAGGCAATGGTAACTACAAAAGCGCATACAATGCTGACCTGTGTAATATAATTTTATCTTTACCTTTGCGTTATTAATAATGTTCAAATCACCTGTATGAGTTTAAAGAACTTCCTTTTCAGCAAAGTCTTCATTAAAAATCTTGGCCTTGCAATTATAATTATTGTCGGACTTGTCATGATTTTGCTAATCTGGTTGAATATCTACACTAGGCATGGACAGGCCAGATCAGTACCCGATTTCTATGGACTCACCCTTGAGGAAACCATTAAGCTTGCGAAGAAAAACAGACTCCGCTACCAGGTCATTGATTCAGTTTATACATCTGTTGTTCCAAGGAGATGTGTTGTGGAACAAAATCCCAAACCGGGATTCAAGGTTAAGAAATGGAGAAGGATCGTACTGACTATCAATGCATTCAATCCCGAGATGGTCGGTGTTCCAAACCTTGTGGGCTTGCCCAAAAGACAGGCTATAGCAGTTATCGAGGGGGCAGGACTTGAAACGGGTCAGCTAAGATACATTCCTGATCTTTCAGTTGATTTTGTGATAAGGCAGCTTCACGACGGTAAAGAGGTTGCTGAAGGCGATTCACTGCAAAAAGGATCAATTATTGATCTGGTCCTTGGGAAAGGATTAAGTAATGAGCGGACACCCGTTCCTGACCTTATCGGTCTTAAGCTTGACCCGGCCAGGAACACAATACTTAGCGCTTCCCTTAATCTGGGAACTTACATTTATGACAACTCTATCAAAACAGCTGAAGATACCTTAGATGCATTTGTCTATAAGCAGAATCCCGAGTACAAGGAATCTGCACGACTTCAGCTCGGGTCAGCTGTTTATCTCTGGCTTTCTGTCGATTCAGCAAAAATGAAGATAGATTCAACCCTGATAGTGACTCCTGACTCTGCCAGGATAGAAGAAAAATTAAAGAGCAGTCAAAATAAAAGATGAATAAACGAGCCCTGATATCCATAATCCTCTTCAATAGTCTTCTAACCATTTCTGCACAGGAAGTAGTAACAGGTCTTATAAGCAATATTAAAATCAGGTCTGCATGGGAAAGCTTAAAAAAAAGAAAAGGAGTGACAGTTGCTGATACGATCGAATTGCCATTTTTTGATGATTTTTCCAGAATCACCGTCTACCCCGATCAGAAAAAATGGCAGGATAATTATGTCTTCATAAATAACACCTATTCTGATAAACAGATAACACTGGGTGTGGCAACCTTTGATGCCCTGGACAACTCAGGAAATTTATATGAAACTGCCTCCTCTGCCGGATTTGAAGCAGACCATCTCACATCCGTTCCGGTCAATCTCGCCTATTCATCCTCAGAAAATATTTTTCTGAGCTTCTTTTACGAAGCCGGTGGCCTGGCAGATCCCCCGGAAGCTAAAGACAGCCTTACCCTTCAGTTCTTTGCTCCTTCTGAAAATAAATGGTATTCAGTCTGGAAAGCGACAGGAGATACGGTCACCGGGTTTAAAGCCGCTATTATTCCAGTATCAGAAGACATATACCTGAAGAAAGGCTTCCAGTTCCGTTTTATAAATTATGCCAGCCTCAGTGCAGGTACAGGAGATCCGGCAATGATTGGAAACTGTGACCAGTGGAATATTGATTATGTCCTGCTTGACAAAAACAGAAATCAGGGAGATACTATCCCTGCTGATGTTGCAATGACCCTGCCCGTCCGTTCACTGCTGAAGACTTATGAGTCGATGCCATGGAATCAGTTCAGACAGGTATTCCTCTCAGAAATGGGGCCATATATAACAATCCATTACCAGAATAACGATAATATAACCAGGAACGTGACACGTAATTTTGAAATACTGGATGTTTATAAAGATACCATCGTACATTCATTTTCGCGGGGGGCCACAAATATAGAACCTCTTGAAAAAGTCGATTATCCGGCAGTCCTTTTATATACTTTCAATTCCACCGGTAACGATTCGGCATTATTCAGGATAAAAAGCTATCTCACAACTGATGCTTTCGACCGGAAAGACAATGATACAATCATCTATTTTCAGAATTTCGGAAATTATTTTTCGTTCGATGACGGAACTGCCGAAGGCGGTTACGGTGTTAATGGACTGGGATCACAAAACGCGATGGTTGCATACAGGTTCAAATCTTTTATTCCCGATACCCTCAGGGCTGTGCAGATATGTTTTAACGACAGCTACCTTAATGCAAATCAAAGATCGTTTGACCTGATGGTATGGGCTGACAACCATGGCATCCCGGGAGAAACGATCTATTCACAGGAAGAGATGATGGTAAAACAGGGAAAGGGTATTAACGGTTTCTATACATATGTCCTGAATGACCCCCAGCCTTTGGATAGCATCTTTTATGTGGGCTGGAAGCAACGGTCACAGACATTCCTGAACGCCGGATTTGATCTAAACACTCTTCATGGCGACAGACAGTTTTACTGGCTTAACGGCGATTGGAACCTCTCCCAGGCAAAGGGTAGCATAATGATCAGACCTGTTTTCGGTGCACCGATTAATCCAACTTCGGTAAACAAAATTTATGTGCAAAAAAACAGGATTAAAATCTGGCCTAATCCTGCCGGAGATTTTATCAATATTGATGCAGGTGACCTTTTGCTGAATTATTCACCGGTGGTCAGTATATCGGACCTGCAGGGAAGGGAACTTATAACTTCATCCTTCAGTGATAAGATAGATATTTCATCATTGCCGGAAGGAATATATTTTATTGTGCTGAAAATTAATGGTAAACCTGCAGGGTATAACCGCTTTATTAAAACCCGGTGAGGAGTAACATGAGTGAAGAAGAAATTCAGGATCAGCAGGATCTTTTTGAACATCACAGGTTTAAAGCAGACCCAGGACAATCGCTCCTCAGGATCGACAAATTTATTACTGTCAGGCTGGAAAATACCTCCCGTACGCGTGTTCAGAATGCTGCCAATGCAGGGAATATCCTTGTAAATAATATACCGGTCAGACCAAATTATAAGGTTAAGCCGGGAGACATTATCCAGGTCGTTCTGGCGACTCCCCCCAGGGAGATTGAACTTATACCGGAGAATATTCCAATCAATATTGTTTATGAGGATGACGACATTATTGTTGTTAATAAGGCTCCCGGAATGGTTGTTCATCCTGCTTATGGTAATTATACGGGGACACTGGTAAATGCCCTTATGTGGCATTTTAAGGATCTTCCTCTTTTTCAGTCAGGTGAACTAAGACCGGGTCTTGTTCACCGGATCGATAAAAATACTTCCGGCATTCTGGTAATTGCAAAAAATGAATTTGCGCATAACAGGCTGGCTAAACAGTTCTTTGATCGTACGACTGACAGAAAGTATATTGCCCTTGTGTGGGGTACACCTGATCCGCCGGAAGGAACTATTACAGGGAATGTCGGTAGAAATCCGAAAGACAGGAAGATAATGTATGTATTTCCTGACGGAAGCCAGGGGAAACATGCTGTAACACATTATAAAGTAATTGAAAATCTGGGGTATATCTCAATGGTTGAGTGCAAGCTTGAGACAGGCAGAACGCACCAGATAAGAGTACATTTCAGCTATATCAAACATCCTTTGTTTAACGATGATGAATATGGAGGTGATCAGATCTTAAAAGGAACTGTATTCACAAAATACCAGCAATTTGTCAGAAATTGTTTTGCCCTTCTGCCCCGTCAGGCGCTACATGCAAAATCCTTGTCATTCGATCATCCGGTAACGAGGAAAAGATTATCATTCGATTCCGTGCTTCCGGAAGACATGTTAAGAGTAGCAGAGAAATGGAGGAATTATATCTCCGGGAGAGACTCCTCTGTATAATATTAAATGTTAAGAGATTATTCTGCGAACTATAGAAATATATGTACCGGGTGCCGGGTATTGGTTCTCTTGCCCTGAGCCCCGTGCCCTGTGCCAGTTCCTACCAGCTACCCCCTGCTCCGCCCCCGCCGAAGCTTCCACCACCAAAGCCGCCAAAGCCTCCGCTGCCGCCGCCAAAGCCACCTCCTCCGGAAAATCCGCCCCAGCTTCCGTCGTGTGAATTCCTGCCGGAATTCATCATACCAAGTAACAGCCAGAATGGCAAACCACTGCGACTTATATTATTATGGTTTGATCTTCCGGAATTCCTGAGAATCATGATGATTATAAATACTATAATGAAAATACCTGCAGGTGCGACTTTCCCGACACTCTTTTTTATCTGTTTCCCATACTGAGCTGCACTATATTCGCCTCTTGCGAGTGCCATGATGGTGGAGGTGGCCTTATCAAGGCCCCTGTAATATTCTGCCTGCCTGAAGGCCGGAAGTATATCATTATCTATTATCTGACCGCAGGTAATATCGGGTATGGCTCCTTCGAGTCCGTATCCCTGGGCAATCTGGACTTCACCCCTGGAACCCTGAGTCTGTGTCTTAACCAGAATTATCAAACCATTATTAAGTCCTTTCTGGCCGATGCCCCATTTCTCACCTAATCGCTGGGCATAATCGGCTTTGTCGTAACCATTCAGATCACTGACAATTACAATAACTATCTGTGTTGAAGTTGAATCACTGAACGCAACAAGCTTTCTCTCAAGCGAGAAAATTTCCTGACTGCTCAATAATCCTGCAAAATCATTTACCAGTCTGGGCGGATTTGGTTTCCCGGGAATATCCTGGGAGAATAATACTCCAGTCACAGCTGCAAAAATCAGAACTGCCAGAGTACTAACAAATATTTTATTCCTTTTCATATCTTTCACGCTCCTGCCGGTTTATCAAACGAAATCTCATCGCTCAACTCATTGACATCATCTGCCTTATGAGGAAAATGAGTCTTCAGCTGCTCTCCTGCCTTTATTATCCCTTCCGAAAGACCTTCTGTAAATTTACCTTCCCTGAAGTTTTTCTGAAGCAGGCCACTGATAGCATCCCAGAATCCTTCCGGCACTTTTGCATTTATCCCTGCGTCACCGATAATAGCAAATTTTTTATCTGTAACAGCCAGGTAAAATAATACACCGTTACGTTCAGCAGTTTTATACATTCCCAGCTTGCTGAAGATCCAGGCAGCCCGGTCGAGAACACTTCCAGAACATGATGTTTCAATATGTACCCTTATCTCACCTGAAGTTGCTTCCTCAGCCGCCTTAACAGAAGCCAGTATCTTAGCCTGTTGTTCTTTTGTAAAAAACGATGAAGCTTTCATTTTTAACTACCGGTTACTAAAATTTCACCTCCGGGGCTTTTTCGGCTCCCTCAGCTGATTTGAAATATGGTTTAGCCTCGAAACCAAACATTCCGGCAATGAAATTCTGAGGAAACCTTTTGATATAAATATTATAAGACTGTGCCACCTCGTTGAATTTTCTTCTTTCGACAGAGATCCTGTTTTCAGTTCCTTCAAGTGCAACCTGGAGATCGCGAAAATTCTGTGTAGCCTTAAGTTCAGGATATTGCTCCACCACAACCATTAGTCTTGCCAGCGCTGAGCTGACCTGACCCTGGGCCTGCTGGAACTGTGCCATGGTCTGTTCATTAAGATTTTTCGGATCGATAGTAACCGATGTGGCTTTTGCTCTTGCCTCAATAACCTGTGTAAGTGTCTGCTGTTCAAAGTTTGCAGCTCCCTTTACTGTATTAACCAGGTTAGGTATCAGGTCCATTCTCCTCTGGTATGTTGTTTCGACATTACCCCACTGGCTGGTAACTGACTCCCTCATAGTCACCATACCATTATAGGCTTTTACTCCCCAGAGTACCATGCCAAGGATAAACAAAGCAATAAATGCTCCGATAATTATTCCGATAAGACAACCTCTTTTCATTTTTTCAGATATTAAATTTTGTTAAAGGTAATACATCATTCCAACAATTCAATTATTAATCCTTGTGTAAAGAATATTTGACCGTAAGTACCTGTTTTTATCCGGTATCTGCGGTTTTTTCAGATATTAACTGATTATTATGCATAAATTTGGAGATAAAACTTACCAGAAATGAGAACGATTGCTATTGTTGCAGGAGGTGATTCTTCAGAATATGAGGTATCTGTTAAAAGTGCAACCGAAGTCGGTAAAGCACTTTCATCGAGGTATATAGTCTACATTATTATAATAAGAGGTACCAACTGGTACTGGGAAGATCCAAAGGGAAGATATCATAATATTGACAAGAATGATTTCACACTTATCACTGATGAATACCGGATCAGATTTGATGCAGTATTTATTGCTATTCATGGTACGCCCGGAGAAAACGGGGTGCTCCAGGGTTATTTCGACATGATGGATATACCATATTCAAGCTGCGGGGCATTCTGCTCTGCCCTCACTTTTAACAAACAGGCCTGCAAACTCTACCTGAAGGAATATGGTATACCTATGGCTGAATCTATCATGATAAGAAAAGGGGAAAAGATTAATAGTAAATTAATTATAAGCCGTATCGGGTTACCATGTTTCGTCAAGCCAAATGACAGCGGTTCAAGCTTCGGCGTGAATAAGGTAAAGAAAAAAGAAGATCTTATCGCAGCAATAGAAGCTGCATTCATTGAGAGCAATGAGGTATTGACAGAGGCATTCATGAAGGGCAGGGAGGTAGCCTGTGGCGTTATGAAAACAAAAAACAAGAAGCTCGTCCTTCCGGTTACCGAGATAATCAGCAAGAATGAATTCTTTGATTATGAAGCTAAGTACACACCCGGCAGATCAGAAGAAGTGACACCCGCTCATTTTTCGGAATCAGTAACGGAAGAGATCCAGCGGCTCAGTTCGCAGGTATACGATCTTCTTGGATGTAGCGGTATAGTCAGAGTTGACTTTATTATAGTAAATGAGAAGCCCTGGTTCCTGGAAATAAATACTGTTCCCGGAATGACTGCTGAGAGTCTTGTTCCAAAGCAGGTCGAGGCTGCCGGTATATCAACGGAAGAATTCTATTCAATGGTAATTGAGGATCTGTTTGAGTAAGGATTAATAAGTATAAAATCTACACAGACTTGCACCGGGAATACTAAATTTCTGTCCTCCTTCATGCCTTAAAATCCGGAATCCACCGCCTCCTGCAAATGGATCGGTGGAACAACTTCACCAATCTATCTTATCAGGTGTCTCCCTGCAATGTCTTATAAGAAGAAACTGCAGATTGAGATTTATCTTTTTCCTGTCCCTTCTGCCATCCAGGTTCAGGGACAGGAGATAAATAGTTTTAAAATATCTTATTCTTAAATCTTGAAAGTCTCAGTCCTGTATGAATCGATTGGAGCACAGGTACATACAAGGTTTCTGTCGCCATAGCCATCATCAATTCTTCCGACGGTTGGCCAGAATTTATTTTCAACCACCCATTTTAACGGGAAGGCAGCCTTTTGCCTGTCATAACTATGATTCCAATCGTTGGCAGTAATTACTTTAACCGTATGCGGTGCATTATGAAGTACATTATCTTCCTTATCAGCTTTACCCTCTTTTACCTCCTGGATTTCGTTCCAGATCGATTTAAGAGCATCTATGAACTTATCAAGCTCCTGAAGCGGCTCCGATTCGGTAGGTTCAACCATTAATGTACCATGAACCGGAAATGAGAGAGTCGGAGCATGAAATCCATAATCCATTAATCTCTTGGCTATATCTGCCTCGGTAATTCCGGCTTCCGGTTTAAAGTTCCTGCAGTCGAGAATCATTTCATGTGCAACTGTACCGTTGGCTCCTGTATAGAGTGTTTTGTACCAGCCTTTAAGAGCAGCTGCGATATAATTTGCATTTAGTATAGCATATTTTGTTGCCTCGGTAAGACCATCCGGGCCCATCATCATAATATACGCATGAGAGATAGTCAGAACGTGAGCGCTACCGAAGGGAGCTCCGGCGACTGCTGTTGTCCCGTGGTTTCCGCCTGTTTTAACAACCGGATGAGACGGGAGGAACTCTGCCAGTGTTTCATTAACAAGTATTGGTCCCATTCCGGGGCCACCACCTCCGTGAGGTATTGCAAATGTCTTATGCAGGTTGAGATGGCACACATCGGCACCGATATGACCGGGATTGGTAAGGCCAACCTGCGCATTCATATTGGCACCATCCATATAAACAAGGCCTCCGTTATCATGAATTATCATGCTCATCTCCGTGACTGCAGCTTCGAAAACCCCGTGAGTTGATGGATATGTAATCATGAAGCCGGCAAGGTCAGATCTGTGCTCTTCAGCTTTTTTACGCAGATCCTCTACATTGATATTTCCTTTTTCATCACATTCAACAACAATAACCTGCATACCTGCCATTACCGCACTTGCTGGATTGGTACCATGTGCTGATGATGGAATCAGCACTACCCTGCGATGACCTTCGCCCCTTGCCAGGTGATATTCGCGGATCACCATCAGCCCTGCATATTCTCCTGCAGCGCCAGAGTTTGGTTGAAAGGATATTGCAGAGAACCCGGTGATTTCTTTCAGAGCTTCACCCAGTTCACCCATAAGCTGATAATAGCCCCGGGCCTGATCTTCCGGAACAAACGGATGGATATTGGCAAATTCGGGCCAGCTCATCGGGAACATAGCTGTGGCAGGATTAAGCTTCATTGTACACGATCCAAGAGAGATCATGCAATGAGTAAGGGAAAAGTCTTTTCTTTCCAGCATTTTGATGTAACGCATCATCTCTGTTTCACTGTGATACTGGTTAAAGCAGGCTTCCTTCAGGAATTCAGACTTTCTCACAAACCTTTCCTCAATGCATTTGCAATCGCAGAAAGAATCAATGTTCTTTCTCTTTTTGCCTGCTGCTTCAGCAAAAACAGCAGCTAATGCATTTATCTCTTTTAAAGTTGTAATCTCATCTGTTGTTATGCAGACAATATTTTCAGCGGGATACCAGAAATTCATTCCGGCTTCCAATGCTGCTTTTTTAATATCATCCTGTTTTATATTGCTGTCAAGCGCTATTCTTAATGTATCGAAGAACTGTGTGTTGCTCTGTACAAATTCCATCTCTTTCAGAGCGCGATTCAAAGTGCATGCAGCGGTATGAATATGACCGGCTATAGACTTCAGACCCTCAGGTCCGTGATATTGTGCATACATACCCGACATTGTGGCAAGAAGCGCCTGGGCTGTACAAATATTTGAGGTAGCTCTTTCGCGTTTTATATGTTGTTCCCTTGTCTGAAGAGACATTCTCATGGCATTGTTTCCCTGAGCATCTATTGAGACGCCAATAATCCTGCCGGGCATGCTTCTCTTAAGCTCATCCTTTGTTGCGAAAAATCCGGCATGAGGTCCCCCGAAGCTCATCGGCAGTCCCATCCTCTGGTTAGAACCGACAACAATATCTGCTCCCCATTCACCCGGAGGCGTCAGAATTGCAAGGCTCATCAGGTCAGCTGCCACACCAACGAGCGCACCGGAAGCATGAGCCTTTTCAGCAAAACCTTTGTAGTCATTAATCTGACCTGAGGAAGCAGGATATTGAACTATTGCTCCAAAAACCAAATCATCAAATACAAATTGATCGTACCTGCCAAAAACCAGCTCAATACCAAGTGGTGCTGAACGAGTCTTAATGACATCGAGGGTCTGAAGAAAAATATCCTCATCTACAAAGAACCTGTTTGCCCCGGCTTTTACTGCTGTTCTCGAACGTGCATTGAACATCATGATCAT